>Ga0105239_10001379_pt1 | contig 32571 bp, 39 predicted proteins | sample KBSC44metaG_FD_92761 | JGI IMG/M metagenome (GOLD analysis project Ga0105239, IMG submission 92761) | Corn rhizosphere microbial communities from Kellogg Biological Station, Michigan, USA - KBS C4-4 metaG | ecosystem: Host-associated > Plants > Roots > Rhizosphere > Soil | place: Michigan, USA...
CGGGCCCATTTGGATTACGTCGCCTTGCTCGAGCGATCAAGGACATCAAGCGAGAAATCGGCCCTTGGTACACCGTCATGCTATGCAACCGCCTTGGATCAGCATTCAATGATCGGCGACGGGGGAAGGGTCAGGCACAAGTTGAGGTGCCGCCCGCGTACTGGCTCCCCAACCGCAGCGCGACGGACACGTTGATGAAAAGTATACACGGCGGTCAGGCTGCTCATGGAATCCGAGAGAACAGGAACAGCTGACGAGGCTGCAAGATGACGTCACTCTACATTTACTTGGCATTGACATTGGGTGATTGATCCATTGGCAGCCGGAGTTAGGATCCGGAGCGACGCACGTCAAGGCCACGGAAACCTCGTCGCGACTTGGTGATTGGGAGTTTTTATCCTTTCAAGCGTGCGCCTTGGGGGTGTCGATATGGCCACTCTGCCCATTGCCACAGCACGAGGGTAACCAAGTTTGGGCACACTGACCATGCCATGCCAGGAACCCGATGGCCAGACCACCAGCTCTTCTCGTATGGGAGGGGAGCGCAGAGAGGGGAAGTGGCACGTTCCCCCAGACAAGCACGCCTACCACACAGGCCTTTTTCCGCGGTACAGGATTTTCAAGAGATACCAAGTTTCAATGGTGCGTGTTTTGGGCTGGCTGGGCTGTAGATAGAATATCCCAGAAACCACAACCACTTTCCCCAGGGTGACCCCACCACCTAGGATACCATGTAGTCTATTCAATTATACTATACTATCGTCCTCCGTCCTCAGTAATGCTAGACTGACATGCGCATGTGCCAAACCTTCACTCACTATTACTTCAAAGTTCCCAAATATTTGATTTCGCACCACCCCCACCAGAGCCACGATCCTCCTCCACCACCGCACCACGACCTCAACCTTTGGCCATCGCGGTCGCCACTACCACTGGCATTGCGGCTCTCACTCTGTCTTCCTCTCACACTCCCTCGGTAGCTGCCACGAATTCCAGCACACCATTCCTAGGTGTGCGCAGATTCCTCACTCTTTAATCCCCCCAAATCAGGCGAGAATCAGGCGATTCCCCCCTCCTCCACCATCACCGAGAAAGAGGTAGTAATGTTTGGCCATGTCTGGCCAACAGCCTCCAGGCCGAGATAGTCGACGCGCAGTTCCTCTTCCCTCTCAATCCTCCGCACAACCACCAGTTCCCTCCATTGAAACCTCCGATAATATCACCCCGCGATCACCAGGTACATTTCGTGTTCCACAATCCCCGCAAACCGTCGCCTCTGAACGCTCTCAGAAAGCTGCTAAAGTTGCCATCCCAAGACTAAAACGCAATGTTGATGCCTCGGGTGAAGATGCAAACAAATTGGGCGGGAGACATCGTGTCACACATGCCTGTGAGCCCTGTCGACACCGAAAGACAAAATGCAGCGGCGAGCGCCCCATATGTCGACATTGCTCAGACTTCAAGATTGCTTGTTTCTACGCAGATGGGAAACGGGACCGAGTCAAGAAGTGAGTTGCGAAAATTCAGAAACCCCATGGAACATACACTGACTGGCCACAGGCAATTTGGAACAATGACAGAAAAGCTGGCAGACTATGAAAAGCTCTTGAAAGACTTGCTGTCCAGAGTAGGCGATGAAGACGCCAGCCTTATTCGCGCTTCGCTAGAGAAAGTACGAAAGCCCCTCCTGGTTTTGGCCTTCCTCTGATGGTGATGCTAACCTGCTTTTGTAGGAGACCCTCGACGATGCCGATGAGCCCTCCATTGATTCAAGAACCGAAGCAAGTGTTCCAACCATTGATGCTGCTGAGGCTGAGTCGGAATCTGGTGCTGAATCTCTTGCTTCAGCCGGGGCGGGCTCTACTGGTGCCCTCGATCGAACGAACGAGGATTTTACTCGCGAGGAGGCACGATCCACCGGCTTCATGGGCAAGAACTCGGAGATCACATGGCTCCAACGTGTGCGCCAGGAGAACAGATATGGAGACGCCGAAGTTGCTCCTCATGGAGACGAAACCCGCCAGAGAATCAGCAGCACTCCAGGCGATGCGCAGAAACCACTAGCGGAAGCAGATCCCGGCTTCTCCATCAATGACACAAGCTACCACCTAGACGATGTATCCATCACAACCTTTGAGGCTGTCGACCCTTACGAGATGCCCAACCGGGAGGCTGCCCAACACTTGTTCAATGCTTATATCACGAGGGTACATCCTTCCTTCCCAATCGTTGGGAAGCTGAATTTGAGCAACCAGTTCCAAAAGTACATCTCAGGGACCGTGCAGAGACCGCCAGAGAAATGGCTAGCAATAATCAATCTCATCTTCGCAATCGGCGCCACATACTCTCATCTGATCAAGGCTGAATGGGCAGGAGATGAGCGAGACCACCTGATCTATTTCACAAGAGCCCGAATGCTTAGTATGAATTCGGAGACCATCTTCCGTCACCCCGATCTTCAGCAGATCCAAATTCTTGGCTTGATGACTTTCTACCTTGTGTGCATCAGCCAAATAAACCGGGCCTGGATATTGAACGGCGTCGCCATTCGAGAGGCGGGTGCACTAGGAATGAACATGAGGAATGATAGCGCCAACCTTAAAGATTCCCTGAAAGAAATTCGCTATCGAGTTTGGTGGGCACTTTATACTCTCGAACATCGTCTTTGCAGTATGACCGGACGAGTCAATTGTATCCTTGATGACCACTGCACCGCCCCGCTCCCCATTCCACTTGAAGAGGAACAGTTCGAAAGTCAGGAAGGCCAATATCTACTCAGCAAGGAGAGACAACAGGGCGATCGCGCACCCTCGTCGAATCAGCAGTCACCGAGTGTACTGTCCACCACCCCTTCCAGTGACCGGTCACGTTCTCAGACGAACATCGAATCAAGGTCACCATCCACTGGTAATCGAATGCAAGACCTTGAATGGGCTAAGGATGTACCACCGAATTCTTCCCTGTATTTCCTTCATTTGGTGCAGCTGGCGAGGTTGACCCAAGATATTTTCCACAAGCTTTATAACCCATCCTCGATCATTGGCTCGTGGTCAGACGTTCAAGCAAAGATCAAGGCACTAGACGAGAGACTTGAGCATTGGTATCGAAGATTGCCTCCTGCTTTTGTATTCCGACGGAAACAACGTGAACGGACCTCATACGAGGCCCGCCTGGCTTTGGGCTTCGCCTTCTTTGGGGCAAAAATGGCCATTCATCGACCCTGTCTTTGCCGCCTTGATCGCAAGATACCTAATCAGTCAAACAAGTCTCTTGATTTCAATCGAAACTCAGCACTGACATGCGTCGAAGCTGCCATGGAGCTCTTGCGCGCTATCCCTGACGAGCCCAATGCGGTTGGCCTGGTCAGAGTTGGTCCTTGGTGGTCCATCCTGCATTTCTTGGTGCAGGCAACCACTGTTTTGATGCTCGAAATATCTTTCCGAGTCAACCACATGCCAGAGGCTGCGGACCAAGTCTTTGAGAGTGGGAAAAAGTCCATTAGATGGCTTCACGCACTGGCAGAAGAAAACGCTTCTGCAAGACGTGCATGGGCTCTTTGCTTTCCAATGTTCCAAGACTCTTGCAAAAGGATTGGTCTAGACGTCTCGGGCTTGCCACATGACCCACCTGGGAAATACTCACCTTCTCATCCGGAGAATGTCATGCCTGACTTCGGTTTCTCCCAATCAATGTTTGCACCGAGTGCGATCCCGCATTCGATGTTTCCACAAGCTACAAATGCTCAAGCATTCGCCATGTATGATTCTATGATGCAATATGATCAGTACTTTCCCCCAGATCTAATGATGGATCAAAACCCGCAGAGCAATCAGCCCACCGATGCTGAGATTGAGTTCATGAGCAGCGCGTATCATGATAACCAAAGTCACGGACAGCCAGGACCATCGGATGGGCCAAGTAGCCGACAGAACTTCCCATAATCTTCAGCCCAGCATTAAATGAGAGTATGGGGGCGCCGAGGGTAATACCAGCCACATCAGCTATGAAAGTGGTGTAAGGGGGTGGTGGGTTTTGAGATGTCTGGTAAATGTACATACCGATCTGCGACACTGCATTACATACCAGCCCAGCCAGCGTCTACCACTGACTTAGCATAGACGAAAGTCAAATGCCAGCAATTTTGTTCTGTGCCTGCCCCTGCCCACCGCTTTCCTTCTGCATCATCCCCTTTCTATGATAAAGCGGCTCTCAGCCTCACTGATGAGAACAAGAACTAACCAACTGACTATTGACTCCATCCAGCCAGCTACCCGCAATACCTGAAAATCCATAACTGAAAATCCACCAGCCATGATGACCATGACAATTCACCTCCTCACGATACTCAGCATTCTCATTACCCCTTCCTCTGCATTTGGCCCCACAATCAGGCACACTGGGAGGAGTCATCCACATCCAAAAGTCCTAGTCCGTCGACAGACAGAGGGGAACAGTCCTGGAGCAGGATTGAATGCAGTGGTCCCTCCACCGCCCATTGTGCCAGTGCCAGTCCCAAGTTCAACTCACGTCACCTTTCCAGAGATCATTCTGGCTACCTATACTTATCCCATGCCGACAGTGATAGAAGACCCGCCCACTGCAACAAGCATTCCAACGTTATCACATTATGTCTTTCCTACGACGGTCGTCCACATTGCCGTTGCAACAGTTTGCCCCGATATGCCGTCGTCGTCAGCGATTTTCCCCCTCGTGTCCACCGATCTCTCTTCCTCCGAGGCCCCAAAAACAATTGCCAGTAGTTCTCTTGCTCTAACGAGCCATGTGCCCGTCTACGTGGATGCCACAGTGTTTCTCCCAAGCGGTAGCAGCACTGTGTTCCTTTCCCTCAGCACCTCTACCGTCACGATCAGCCCTGTTCTCCCATCACTAGAATCCACCCCGCCGCCTTCTGCGGAGACAGCGAGAATAGTCCAAGACAGCAACGGCTGCCAGACGGTGTACACGGCAGCCACTATTCCATGTTGCAGCACGATGATCCGTCCCCCTGGGATGCTGCCCGTACCCGTCACGGATTGCGAGCAATGGGTAACATTCTCGTCTCAGAAGCTGGGAGACTGTTCGAGCGCGGAGTATACGATCTTACCAGCTACCATCTTCCCGGCGGGCGAATCCCCGACTCCTCCTACTCCTACTTTCGGGCCAGTGGCCCTCCCACCATCGCCCTCCCCGACTCCTCCATCGCCCCAGATCACAGGTCCCGTGGCTTTCTATGCAGCTCATTGGTACGAACTTGCCCAACACCCCGTCCCCAATATCGTGCGAGTGGAGAATTGTCTTCCCGATACAACGAGCGGTTCGATTTGTCAGACATCTAGTGAGGCGTGGAGTGTGGTGCACAGCACCAGCGTAATCACCACGAGCAGTGTGGCGAGCTTTTCAGGCGTATGTTCGGTTCCACCATTCCCCATTCCCCATACCCCTTTGCACTTTGAGGACATCGTCCCTAAGCAGATCGACTGACTAACATCTCACTGGATGTACAGCCCGCAACTCTAACCTCTTCAACACATACATTCACGACGTACCTCGCCTTCTCGACGACCGTGACGACCTACGAGACCGTTACCTCCTCCAGCCTCTCACGCGCACCCATCCCATCAAAAACCGCGACTCCAAGCTTAGCAGAACCGCCGCTAGAAACCCAAACCGTCACAGTGGTGATCTCAACCCCGACCACACGCACGTGGCTACTCGAAGAGGTGACGAAATCTGCTCCGGAGGAGGATACCACGTCTACGACGACGGTGACGCTTAAAGAGACGTTAACTGTTCAGATCACTGAGACGAAGACGAAGACGGTGAGTTCGAGTGCGATTATCTCGACAATGGTACCAGTGACGGAGGATGAGGATCTTGGTGCTAGGTTCTGACGAGATGTCATGAGATTGAGCTTTTGGGAGACATTTACAACTGTCTCGTCGCCAGGTGTATCTGATTCGCATATGGAGGTCGAGATCATATGCAGTCCAGTCTTGCAAGACTGCAGAAACTAAATCACAGTGAAAACTACGCACTTATGTCTTCTTTTGAGAATGCGTCGGCGTCGTCTACCTGTCAGTGACTGGGAACCCTCGAGTCCGTGTTTGACCGCATGGGGGGTTCAGTCAAAATGGAACAAAAAGCAAGGAGTCCGTTGCGCCCGTTGGCTTGGAAAGGGTCATTGGTTTCTTTTTGTGCCGACTCTTGTACATACTCCAACCGGGCTCGACTCTAGAGGCCACAAGTCCCTGGGCGTCGCGTGTAGCTTCTTGGTCACGCTATTTGGTAGTCTCGGTTCGCACGAAACCACTGCGGGATTCTGGACCGCGTCTTCTGATGGCAAAGGGGCCTGAGGCACAGGAAAAATCCACAAAGCCGCTCAAGCTTGGGTTTGCTTTTGTGAAGGGCCAGAGTATTGATAAATCGGCGAGGGTTGGCGTAGAGCAGAGATTGAATGGGATTTTGAGGGCTGAGAATGATAACGGTGAAGTGTTCCTCCAGGAGCATGTGGAGATGGGCGTGGCTTTCCAGGTGTCACCGGACGATAAGGGCACGAAGCACAAGTATGCAACGTACCAGAATATCTATTGCTATTGAGTTGATGGACGGGTGCTGGGTTGAGCTGGGCTGAACTGGGCAGGGAGAGCGAGGCAGGGGATTAGGAGTTGTGTCATGAGTATACTACAATATCATCTACACTGTTGAGGCAGAGCACTCTCTGTCACTGCCTCTCAGAGTGCTTCACGGAGTGACTCATGAGAATTGGAAGGGAAATTGGTGACAGACACTCTGGAGCCCTGGAAATGTAACCATTTTTTACTTTTCTTCCTTGCTCTCTCTCACACTCTACTTCTCATTTCCGAGCCGACCTCTGGCGCACAATCTGGAGCTAGATTGCGCCATATAAGCAACATTCGATTGAGCTAGAGCTTTGCTGAAGTTCAGACTGAACCGTCGGGAACAATATCCATTCGTTCGACAGAAAAAAATACTCTCACTCCAGGCAAACAAACAAAACAATTCATCGTCAAACGATCCGATCTAATTCGACACCCGAAATGCACGTCCTAACTTCAACAATGAAGCTGGCGCTTCTCACCCTCAGCCTCCTCGCACGTCTCGCTGTCTCGCTTCCCTCTCCAAGCGCCAACCTCACCAGCCTCAGCCTCGCCGCCACACACGAACAATTCGAACTCACGACCGTCACCGTCGAGGACGGCCTGACTACACCCTCGAACCTGGCATGCGGCAGCGCGTACGAGATCTGGATCCGACATACCTCCGCGCCAGGCTCGACGGGCCACAAGAGCGACGCATGCGGCAAGATGGTCAGTTTCTTCTCGGGGCTGACCTCGAACCACAACGCCGCTGATCTGTGGGTTGTGTGTCTTGATAACACGACGTTGGCGAAGGCTAAAAAGGGTACGAGGCCGACGAAGCTGGCGTTCTCGTTTCATGTCGGTCAGTGGATTGCTGTGCAGAGTCGGCTGAAGGAACAGACGCCCAGCGGGGTGTTGAGGATTGAGGATGAGAAGGGGGTCTTGGTGCTGCAGGTCGAGGTTCACCTGGGGGTTCTCCTGAGGGACGCGAAGGGCGGCAAGGGAAAGGATGTGTTGGTGCAGTATATTTATTGTACTTGATGCTTGTGTACAGGCATGGGATGGGAGGGCGGGTCTGAAAGGCCGGCTTCGTATGCATTACGCACTGGATGTAAAGGGCCCAATCCAGATTTTGCAGTGCGAGCGAACGAGCAATGGATCTCAAGTCCAAGGTGACAGACACGTCCGAATTCTTCGTGGGTTTAATTGGTTCATGTTTCGTGAATCGGCGTGAAATAGAAGGCTCACCTTTGGTCAAGGTCTCAAGGCGCTCATACCACACATCAGCGGCATTGAACATTGGATCTTCATGTACTGTATTCAAATGCAATAGTGGCAACGGCTGCTTCTGCAGCCATACCTAGTTAGAGGTTGGGAATTGTGTAGTCCTCGAGAGTGGATAGCCCGGTCAATGAGTATGATTCATGCTGTACCATTATGGGTGGTGAAAGTCATGATTTGATCTGATGCGATAGGATAGATTCGTTAACCTAACCTACCTCACCTCACCCGTCCGTTCCCGTCCAAACTCCTATGAATCCGGAATCCTTAACTAGTGCTAGTGCCGTGTCATGTCATCGTGATGTGGTTGAGATCTGACCATGTCCCGTCGATTTGGTTCCTGCGCTGTCGCAACCCTGATTGGGAAGACGCTGGCTATTGAGACGCTGGTGAGTGCTGTTGCTACCGCAATTCCTAAGGGAGACTGAGATCCAGATCGTCATCTTGGATAAAGGCTGAGAAGTCAGGCGTCGCAGTGCATGGCAGGTTCTCTCCCTCCTGCTCTTCCTCCACCAGCCACGCATCCTGTCTCTCGCATATCCGAAATAAAGGAGTCGGCTCTTGCTCGTTTTATGGCACCGACTCCTCGGAAGAGCATACATTGGCGAGCGTTATCTCTGTCATGCTCTTGCAATGAGCAGCGTTTTGCGGAGCCCCTTTGTATCCTTCCGCCATCGTTGCGTCTATAAATAGTCCCATATTAAATCTACCAGGCAGGAGAGATTTGTAAAGCTGAAACATGCAAGTGAGAATAGAATGTTTTTGGTGAAGCGGGCGAGAGGTGGCTCTCTATACCTTTGGCAAAGTTCTGCGTTCGCCCCATTCTCGAAAAGAAAACGAAAAATATTCAAATTGCCTCCGAAGACAGCATGCTGTGCTATAGTTAGTGGAATCGAACCACCATTCAAATACAGTCATAGACTTACGGGCAGTAATGAGTAACCCCTCGGGTCTCGATCTGTGGGAGAAGCTTTTTTATCTTCTATCAGTCTCTTGAACCAACCCCAACCGCCGATACTGATGCACTCGATAACCGCGGAGTCCAATGGAACAACATTGAATGTCTGAATCGTAGTGTACAGTGGAATGTTAGGGCTTTTCAGGTGGAAGGTCACCTGCGCGGCAGCCTCTAAGCCAACCGTCACACTGGGGACGGCCAGGATTGAAATGGAAGATGGAGGGTTAATTTCACTGTTCGCATCGCTCCCTTGCTTGCGATACAATCTTATGCTACACCTGCTACCGTGTGGTAATTCTAGTGTGCTGGATTGGCTGGTCAAAATAGCGCTGAGGTATGATTTCTCGGTGTCATAGATCAAATCTCTAACACCAACACGTGGTGTTTGTTCATCGCAGGTGGACAGAATTGTTGAGGATGAAAGGGCTTGGTGGTTGAGTAGTCGTGTATTCTTCCGTTTTCGGGCAGAATCTGCGGCTGCATCATAAGCCCAGATGGCAATATAATCAACGCGGTCCCTCAGAATGTCATTGAGGAGATCGCCGGCTAGTATTCTGTCTTCCGTGCTCAATCTTGGTGAATAGCATGTCCTAAGGGCTCTCTCATGTGTCTTATAGTCTGAAAGGAGGGTATTGACCATTTGCACCCAAGGAATGACAGCCTCAGGTTTTGTCCCAAAGAACTGGATGCTGTTCCCAGATTTCCCCTGCTCGGGAGGCCAATTCGATGGAGACTGAATGATATGTAGTTCATCGGACGGAGGTTCAAGGTCTTGAAACGCTGAGATGGGAGAAGCAATACTTGAGTCTGGAACAGGAGAAGGCAAAGCCGCGTCGAATTCAAATGCTTCAGACGAAAGCGAGCGGGACCGAGCAGTTGAATTTGGAGGTAGACCGATTTGGAATTCAAAGGTGTTGTTTGGTGCACTTGCACTGTAATTATCGACAAAATAGACCTCGGACAGGTTAAGCATGGGGGTAAAGGCATCCATTGATTCTTGCATTGAGTTGTTAGTGACCAAATCTTGCATAAATTCGGTATCCAAAGAGAGCAATTCGCCATCCTGGAATTGAGGTAGGTCGAGAAAGGCGTCGCCGAGCTGAAGCCCGGGAACCTGTTGATGTGTCATTGCTGTGGACTGGGAATGAGAAAGGGAATCGCAGGTCGCATCCTGAAAGGTTGAAGTTATCAATGACTCCTCCATTGCGAACGCTTCGGGGTGAATTGGATGGATGGAATATGTCGTAAGCGGCCTAGGACTCGCAGGATTTGGGCTCAATGTCCTTATGTGGGGAGGCATGACTATTCAAATCAGCATTGAAATAGGAAAATATAGGTCTCACCCGCACCGTTTGGGGTGTTTATCTGCAATTTGATTCTCTTTGCAGCACGTTCCAGTTTCTGCTCAGGAACTCTGTGCCCGCAATATGTAAATTGGGTAGGTTTCTCTTCGGCACTTCGTTGCCTTTTGATTGCCAACATGACCTCCATATCAGCGGGAGAAACATTTTTCTTGAGGTTCCATTTTGTGAGTATGTGTTTGAGTTGCTTCGGCCTGCTCATGCCACGAACGTCAATGTTTGTTGGATGACTGGGGATTGCGGACGCGACAGGAAGAAAATCACTTGGTATTCCTAGGGGGTCGGAACACCACTCACGTAATCTCAAAGCCCATTCCCCTTAATTTATCGATGACCACAGATTTTTTGTTCCTCATGTAGAGCTCCTCGATTGTTGAACGGTGAAGTTCCCATTCGTTGTCTGGAATACGCCTTGCCCGAGATGCTGATTTCTTAGGCTCTTGTTCTTGAAAAAGGTCCATTGTTGCCTGTGGCGGATGTTGGAATGGAGAAGCCATTGAAATCAGAGACGAAGCATATTACCACAATTAAGTTGGAAAATGATTTGAGAGAATACAGAGTTCAAACGTGGACAAGGCTGTAGACAAAGTAATTGCTGTCGTTGAAATGGACCAAAAGGCCAGGCCAACCACATGGGGCATAGCTTCAGCACAAATGGTCCCTTGGGAAGCAGCCAGTAGGATGGCAGTATGGAGGTTGCCAGGGCTGAGGCACTGCAGCCTCTAAATGGGCCAGAAAATGGCAGGGGAGGCCATCCAGTGGTTATTGGGATGCTGCCCAAATCATGTCAGCGTCGAACATCATGATGAAGTCATCATCACAACTACTTAATTAGGAGGAGTTGGGAGGAGTAACAGGGGCTTTGATAACAGCTGGTATAGTAATTTGAGGGAGAGTGGTTGAGGCGGACGAGTAGTAGTTAGGAGCAGCCCTTGAGGAGTCAAGTACCCACAGAACTGGCCCTGAGGCTGGATGCTGGACAATTCAGGATCGTGTCATGGTAGAGAAAGAGGCCGAGCGTAAGGCTGACGAGTGATGGGTAATGCCCGCATGCAATGAAGCAGGACGATACCTGCGGCTTTCTGTACATATTCAGTAGAAGGCCTTGCATCTTATCAAAGCAAACCGATGATTTTGAGTAGTCTCATGTTGAGGATTACCAGCTTACAGATACTTAGATACCTAGGGAAGCACAAGGCTTCAAGCGGCGAACCCGATTTAGTGTTCAATGCCCAAATGGAGTTGGATGGGGCTGAGTCAAAGGGTGTGGGCGCTGTGGGGCTTTGCCCAGTTGTCGGGGTACATATGTATATATATGCCCCAAGGCGTTCGGCAATAACTGTGTAGCCGAGAAGAGAATCCTCGTTGAGCTAAAACCAGCTCTCAAGGCACATTCTCTTTGATGCAACTCTTCAATCGCTGATAATGTCTACCTCATACAGGCAACGTCACTGCACGCAGAACCTTGGGCCGAGAGGCTGGCTGCAAGGCGTCGAGCTGATCTCTCACCAAACGGGCAAGACTGTTGCTCGGTATTTTGGCGGCGTAAGGTACGCCCAACCGCCGATCGGCAATCTGCGCTTCCGCAAAACGAAGCCTTTGGAACCAGGCTTTCGTTATGGAAGTGAAGAATCACCATGCCCCTGCACGGGAGGATGTTATATCTGTCCTCAGCCAGACTGGCCTGGCGTTTTGACACCCACAGACCCGAACCAATGGAGCGAGGATTGCTTGGGCGTGAACATCTGGGTGCCCTCAGGGACACCGCCTCCAGAAGGCTGGCCTGTGCTGTTCTACATCCACGGAGGGTTTCTGCAATTTGGGAACGCCAACAAGGCTGCGGATGTAGTCGCTAGAATGTACGACGAGACTATATTCAAAGCAATCGTTGTGATGCCAGGTTACCGTCTCAACCTCTTCGGCTTTCTAGCAAGCAAGGAGCTGCAGTCGGAGGCACAGGTAGACGGCGAGAACGCTGGTAACATGGGCTTCTGGGACCAACGGACTGCCCTTGAATGGACTGCAAGTATGATCTCGGCCTTTGGAGGAAACCGTGACAATATCACTGCTGCAGGTTACTCTGCTGGTGCGTCTCCACTCCTGCTGAACTTGGACAAATTCTGACTGACTTGACAGGGGCACACTCCGTCTTCCATCAACTTTCACACGATTTGTACTTGCCAAGTTCCCGTTCGATAATCAAAAGAGCGATTATGTGGTCAAATGGTCCGGGGACGCAGCCGAAAAGTGTTGGTGAACACCAAGTGGCATTCGACGAGCTCTTATCAAAGCTTCAGATTTCTGCATCCACGTCGAGTAGTGACAAGCTGAATCAATTGCGTGCTGTACCAGATACTGAACTGATCCATGCCCTCGACTCGATGAATAACTCGCAGTTCCGAGGATGCTCGGAAGACGACTTCGTCAACAAAAGTCTGATGGCGAACATCAATAATGGCGACTATGGGAGAAGGATGAGGCAGCGTGGACTCAAATTGTTCATAGGCGAGTGCCGTGATGAACATAACCTCTATCGTGCTTGGAAAACACCAGAAAACTCATACACAGCTGTCTACCACCGACTTCTCGAGGATTATCCAGTCCAGGCGGTTGAAAATACCATGAAGCTGTACGCTCCAAACAAAAGGCTTCCCAGAGATTGTCAGGATTGGACCGTCCTCTTTGGCAAAATCTATGCAGACCTCAACGTTCACTGCCTTGAACGAGGGTTGATCAAGAAGCTGTCAGATGCTGGACTGGTCGGTGGAAAGGATATCCTCAGATATCGGGTCGAATTCCGAGTCAAATGCGCAGACAACGCATGGCCACCGGAGTGGGAGGTGACGCATGCCACCGACGAAGGGTTTTGGTGGTGGGGAAATGGGTGGGGCGAGGGTCTTACGGCGGCTGAGAAGAGGGCCGTCACTCCTCTGTACGAAGCATTTTCTCACTTTGTGGCAGGAGATACAGTAGAATGGGAGAAGATAGGAGAGACGTACGCTCGAAGATTAACCGCCCGAGGCACCACGGATATTTGGGAGGATAACCGGTGGGAGGAAGCTCAGACTGTTTGGAACGCGGTCAACTCGCCACCAAAGAGTTCTAAATCGAGCAAACTGTGATCGAAGGAGGTGATGACAATCGACATCTCATGGTTTTCGTAGAGGGTGCTTGGGAGACTCATACTATCCCGAAGTGAATGTGCACTGTTAATCAGAAAATAGCGTAGACAATCTCAACGCCGAGACGAAGGATGAAGTTGCTAACGATTCTTTGACTCTATCACAGGAGTCACCAGGAGGAAGACCGATTGCTGAGACCAGCAGCAGCTGTGGCCCGGGGCCATACATGCTGCCTGATCAAGTCGAAAACAATGCCAGATCTCCAGCAATCTCGCCCAAGAGCTAGTGAGCTCCTTATTTCTTTAGGACAGGTCCGTCCCCGTGTTGAGGCGATTGAGGGTCAGCATTACAGCCCCGGAATATGGGGAACGAGATGCTAAGATCATGTCAAATGGACCACTGTGGAAATGGTACGGAGTACACTACCATCAGGGGGCCCCATACCTCGTAACAATTTGAAAATCAATCAACAAGAATCGTGCCTCAGGGACTTGGCCAGATGTTGCCCGTGCTTGGTATCCTTATTCCCCGTCTCTGGCATTTGACTGAGAAGAGCACGAATATGGCGACGGCCCCTTTCGCCCGTTCCCCCCTTTGGCCTTGGGAAACGACTGGTAAGCGAATGTAGGCGATTGGGCAATTGATGCCGGGAATGAGGAATGCTTAAAGCTAAGCTTAAAGCTCGAGCACGCGAGCCCGGCCCTGCCACTCGGACTTTAGCCTGATATGGTTGGCGCCTGCTGTACCCAAGCTTCCAGATGAATTCTATCATCTATCTTGTCAAGTGGCCGTACCCAAAGTCGGGTATCGAGAAAATGCAGTAGGAATGGTACCTCGCATTGCCGTAATAGCGGGAGATAGCCTGCTGCTTTGTACTGATCGCTAGAAAGGGAATACACCTTCTGTGCCTCTGTCATTATCACACCATGCCTCTTACTGTGGCAAGCATCTTGAAGCAACGCGGGAAAGACAAGCGAAGAGGTGGTTCTGCATCTTCCCAGTGTTCGTGCTTGATTGGGGTTGAGGATCCCCTGGTAGTCATACCAGGCAGTTAGGAGGCCGGAGAGCCGCATGCAAGGTACCAAGGGACACGACACCCGAGCAAGCGAAGCGGGCGACGGCGGGCAGTGGTCATCCTGTCTAACAGCCCGCGAATGTGGCGCTGCTCACTTCTTGGCCGGCGGAGATTTACTTGATAGAGCAGAAGAGGTGGGGAGTTGGGGAAGTGTTGTTTCAAACCAGTAAAGTTCTGGAAGTTCTGCTCGTGTCCGGTGGGCGAGCGGTAGCAGATCGGCCTCCAGCTTCATCAGGTTAGTTTTGGATCTGGAGATATCCTCAGTGCTGTGTACTATATATCATGTTGGCAGATTCCCCCTCCCTCGCCCTTGGTCTTCGATCCAGCATCCCTTCCTTCCCTCTATGTTCAACAACTTGTAAGGGAAATATCCTTCGACATGGCTGGACACAGCATTTCGCAATCATCCGGGGACGACCTCGAGGTGCAGGCTCAGAAGAACTCGGTGGAACATGTCTACGACGTTGACGCGAAGGGTGGCTTCGACAGGGCCGCCGCCATCGAGGCAGAAAACGCCGAGTTCAACATGGGCGTGCTCGAAGCCGTCCGAGCCTACCCCTCGGCGTCATGGTGGGCATTTGTTATGTCCTGCACCATTGTAAGTTACTCAAGTCTCTACGAAGCTGGGGAGGCCATCTCTAACCATGTTATACCCCAGATTATGGAGGCATACTGCGTTTTCCTCATGGGTAACTTCATCGCTCTCCCTGCCTTCGCAAATAAATTCGGCGTTCTAGACGAGAAAACCGGCAAGCACCTCATCACCACCCCGTGGCAGTCTGCCCTGCAGATGGGAGGTCCAGTTGGTGCCTTCATCGGCGTCTTCCTTGCTGGTCCCCTCACTAGCAAGATCGGATACCGCTGGGCAACAATTTCAGGCCTAATGGCCTTGAACGGCTTCATCTTCATATTCTACTTCGCAAACTCCCTGGGAGTCATGCTGGCTTCTCAACTGCTCGAGGGTATCCCCTGGGGTATCTTCATTGCCAATGTACGTAAAACCAGATCCCATGCGGCCATTTCTGATCTCAATTGACCACCTTTCTTTCTAGTCACCAGCGTACTGTTCCGAGATTGTGCCTCTAAGACTTCGGGCTCCTGCGACACAGATGTTGCAGATGTTCTGGGCCCTTGGAGCTATTATCGTGGGTGGCGTAGCTTATCACTACAATTCCTTGGATGAAGCAACCGCATACAGGTACAAACCCACCACATCTGTGACGTGAGTACCTCAGCCGCTGACAATGGCAATCAGAGTTCCTATCGCTCTTCAATGGCTATTCCCGACCCCTCTTGCCCTGCTTATCTGGTGGGGACCCGAATCCCCCTGGTGGCTGGTTCGAAAGGGACGCCTCGAGGACGCTGCAAAAGCCGTCAGACGTCTAGGTCGGTCGACAAAGATGGAGAGTGGTAGCGATTCGGTCGAAATGATGCGCCGAACCGTCGAACTCGAGAAAACTGCAAAAGAGCCCAGTCTTATCGAGTTGTGGAAGGGAACAGACCGCTACAGAACATTGATCGTCTGTGGTGTCTATGCCGCCCAGAATCTCACCGGTAACCTCATCGCCAACCAGGCCGTCTATTTCTTCGAACGTAAGTTACGATCCTTTGTTCCTACTTTGCTTCCTTAGAACGTACTAACTGTGATATAAATGTAGGCGCCGGCATTACCACAAATACTGCGTTTGCCCTAGGTCTAATTACGTCTGCGCTTCAAGCTGTCTTCGTTATGCTCTCATGGATACTTACCACCTATGTCGGCCGACGTACTATCTACGTTTGGGGTTCTGCTTTTAATACCCTCTTACTGGTCTGCCTCGGTATCGCAGCCTCCTTCAAGGAGTCGAATGCATCTTCCCTTGCACAGGCCTCCCTTGGGCTCATCGTATCTGTCCTGTTTTGTTTCGGGCCTGCGCCCGCGTCATGGGTCATTATCGGAGAGACATCGTCCATCCGCCTCAGACCTCTAACCACTGGCGTGGGACGAGGTTGTTACTATGCCGTCAATATTCCTTGCATCTACCTCGCAAGCTACATGCTTAATCCGACTGGCGGAAACCTCGGCGGCAAATGCGGCTACGTCTGGGCCGGTACTGGCTTCATTTGCTTGGTAATGGCTTGGATTTGGCTGCCCGAGATGAAGAATCGCTCTTACCGCGAGATCGACATCCTATTCAACCGCCGAGTTCCTGCTCGAAAGTGGAGCAAGACCGTCATCGACATCAACGACGACCATTAGTGGTTGGAAATGCAGCTAGGAGATCAACAATATGATTATAGGTCAAGATCCACGCAGAACGGCGGAGCCAGATACCTATGTATGATTTCCTGCCGGGCACGGTTTTCCGCTAGAGGCTCCAGGCCGATGACTACAGTGCTATAGAGTGCAAGCCTGGATTGTTTCGTCTACTAAGTATAGAGTTCTCCATATTAAGATCAAATCAAGATTGATGCAAGTATTTGCGCTGCGCAATGACTATGACTGCCTACAAATCCCCCTTTGTCGCTGCTGAATAGCACGATACTTAAGCGACGTGTCCTGACCTTTCCCAAATCCATATCCACAGCCTCGACGACCTCGAGGCTCAGCCGTGATCTCCATGTATGCATCTGGCGGACATGTCAAGGCGTTGTTGAGGCGAAGTCTGCTCGAGGCACACCCTGTTTTCCTAGCGCTTTTGCAGGGCACTATCGAAACTTTTGAGCTGGTTGTATGGACCGGTGAGACCATTTTGGCTACGTGGCTCTCAGTTGAGGCTTGGATCTGCCGGTGGAAAATGCCTTATACGAGCCGCTGAATGAACAGGTAACCAACCAGAAGTGATGGGGTCGGGTTTGCCTTTGCCCAGACCGACTTAAGGCCCAACAAGCTATCTGGTAGGATGATAAGCCTTGTACACCTGCATGGCACCTTCAATGCAGGCAACCAATGAGAGCACAAAGGCTGTCAATGCAATCCAGAACGTCCACCACTGCGAGGGCCGCCGGTAGTCCCTCCAGAAATGCAAGATGTTGCGTGGCTCTCGTAAGTCGAAGACTTCCTTGACCATGATCAGCCGGTTGCGCCAGAAGTCAAAGCCTTCAATCCTTCGGCCAGCAATTCCAAGTCTGCCACGAGCATGCAACGCGCGAAGGCTCGCATCGAACCCTGGCTCGTACTTGTACTTTGCTTGCTCTTTTTCAAGCCAATTCCTGACTTTCATATCTTCCCCAGGGCATATGAGACGTAGCGATGTGGTCGTCTCTTCAATTAGTCCTGCAGGAAATAGCCTTTGTGCCGCTAGGGAGACTCTGAACAAGTCCAATATGCTGACGCAGTGGAACACCCGGACATCCCCATCGTCGTCGCTCAGCTCGAGATGCCGGTTGAGTTCTTCCGTCCAGGTGATATTGATGTCGGTAATTTCATCAATGGTGCACAGATTAAATGACCTTGGCATACGAAAATTTTCATCGATCTCCGAATGCAGGAAGACTGATGCCAGGTAATCCCGGAGCAATTCATCAGGTTTCCATTCGGGCCCTATGACACTCGGTCCGAGGCAAAACAATAGATTGATAACATAACGCAGACCAGTGTCTAGAGTGTCTTGCCCAAGGTGACCCGATTGAAGTAAACTTTCCAGAAGCTTCGCACAGCATTCTTTTGAGTCTGTTAATAACTTTCTTGCTATGACTGCAATATTCTTGTGGTTGAGTTGCCGGCAGACAGAGGAAGGCCGCCATCTGATGATTTCGTCGTAGCGTTTGAAGTAGAAATGGAACTTCTTAGCTTCGGTATCAGCCTCTGCAGCAGGTCGTTCCCAGACGTGTGTCAATATGTAGACTTTTTCTTCGTGGTTAAGAGGCATAAGGGGATCCATGACAGCAGGTATGATGGTCAAGCATCCCATGATCGACGCGTTACGGCTCAATCTTTTATGTCATCGCACTTGGATACGGTTTGCACAGCCTGACCCTGCTCTGTGACCTACGTCGAAGGTGCATGAAGCCTCATGCAGGCAAGATGAGCTAACTTCGGGCGTGGGAGAAGGCTGGGTTATCAGTGACAGCGCATCAGCGAGCAAATTCCCCCTCCCCAAACTTGGAGTGCCTTGACTGAATCCCGGGACTGGAGAGCCTCATACGAGAAGTTATGGAGGCACGGTCAACGTCGTTATATTACGACTGTCGTTACGCATCATTAGCCCTTGGTCTCACTGCAAATCTTCCTTACCACCGTCGCGGGTTTTGAACAGATGGCTCCATCAGGCACTGACTGGTCTCAATCATGCGTTACGGAACGAGGCTCGATGCCTTGGCCTAACAATGTCTGGCGAGCATATAAGAAAAGGTGGCTGCGTGAAAGACTATGGCACATCCAGGGAGAAGCACTCGATGCTTATTCAAACGTTGAAACCGCAATCGAAAATGCTCTGCAAGCTTACGATGTCCTACATGAAGGATGCAAAGTTTACAATCAGATTCTCGGGATAAGACCCTACATGGTCGGGCGTCATCTAGGAAATGTCCGACCGTGTATTTTCATATATTGCCGCGAGAAGGTTTCACTCAAGAGGGTTTGTGAGGCTGTTGAAGGGAATCGTGAATGGCAATTACTACGGACGCGATATCCAAGATGCTTCGACGTGCATCCTGTCCTCGGCACGCTTTCTCCAATGAATCTTGGGCCCGAGCCTGCTGAAGAGAGCCGCATGGAGGAGGTTCTATATGACCATACGCTTCTGAGGACTGTCTACGGCGCTAGCATATCTTTCAAGAACTGTCAGCACTTGAGAAGCGCTATCCTTGGGGGCTTTGTGGTATTAGGTGACGACATCTATGGCCTTACAGTGGCTCACTGTATCCACAACGTAGGAGATGAGGACACGCTTAGAGCTGACCTTGGAAGAACTGAAGCTGAAGGCTTGTCGCCTTCCGATCTTGATTTACTCTTTCCCCCGACTGAGCAAGGGCCGAGTGAGTCTGCCACGAATGATGAGCCACATCATCGCCTCTCATTTGATGCAGACTCTGGAGTAAGCCTCGCTTCAGCTATGTCCGTGGCGTGGGAACATGAGTCTCAAGATCTCGAACATGACCAAGCCAAAATTTTGGATGCTGGTCACCATTTGAACGAGTCTCAGTCGGAGATACTGGGTCACATCCAACACGTCCAATCGAAAAGAGAAGACTCGGCGGACTGGGCACTGGTCAAGGTCACTTCCACGAAGTTTCTTTCTTGTCTTGAATCGCAAACACCCAAGAATCTAGTATATCTGGAACGCATGCTGCATCTGAGGCTTGGGGGCATTCAGAGATCTCGAGCGCCGACCCCAGGCATCTTCCTCTGTATATCTGGTACAGAATACGCCGGGTATCTTGATGCAGGTCCATGCCTGATTCGACTGCCAGGCCATCAGAATCTTGTTAGGCTGTTGGAAGTGACAATACCCAGCTTCTGTTTTCGTGAGTTTTCCCGAACCCAATTAATTGTGACCATTAGCGCGCTTTGTACTGATAAAACTAGAACGAGGACATTGTGGGGCCTGGGTGTACAGTCGAAGTCCCCAAGCTGATGGGAGCTTTTTGCTCCACGGGTATATAATCGCAGGCATCCCTGGAAGTTCGAGTGCATATATCGCCCCAATTGCAAATATACAGAAATCTATCGAGGCTCAACTAGGACTAGAACTTCGTCTCCCGCTAGATCTTGTCGAAAGAGAGCAGGGCCCACGTCGGCACAGCGGCCTTCCAAGCCCTCCACCGGAGCTGCCACCAGCCGAAAGAATACTTTACCTCCTACGCAAGAGGCTGACTGAACAGCAAAACAATCTAGCCTCGGGGTCCGGAGTAGCTCAACAGAATGGCAAAAGACTGCTCGAGCCCCAAGCACCCGTTGCAATCCGGCCCCTCCCATCAGTTTTGGGACCCGTTGCATCTGAAGGTAGCATTGAGTGGGGAGACTCGACCTCGCAGAGTCCTACACTCAGTCATGGCTTCCGGCCTGGAGATTCCCCACGCCTCACTCGCGCGTACGTCGCCAAGGAAAGCTCTTCAAATGGGCTCCCTAACTCGCGCAAACTTGGCTGTGTTGATTGTGAGAGGAAGAGCCACCGGAAGGGGGAGAGCGCGAACCGTGGAGGCCCCGAGCACCGCCCATCGAGAACTGGTATGAGAAGATGGCGTGCCGAGTTTGAGACGAGACGATCGCTTTGCGACAGTTACTTCAAAGGCTCCTGGATGGACATTCTTATGTCCTTGAGGGACGACCTGTCACGCAGGATGGAGTACAACGACATCATCGATGTATTTATGGATGGGAATCCTAGAAGTTCTCCGTATGCAACAATGCTGCGAGAATTCTGCGGGAGAATGCACCCTTGCAGTCTCAACATGATGATCGACGGGGTTGCAGAGATAAGGAAGACGGCGCTGCTAGTGGAAGGAGCCTTTGTGGGGTCTAGATGGTGTCCTAGACCAAACTCCGGAGCGTTGAACGCTGGTCAATTGTATCATCGCTTGATGCGACCACGATTTCGTGAGATTGTCAACGGTGCTGCAGACTATCAAAACTCCTGTGACGTGCTGGAAACGACGGCTCAAAGCAAAGTTGCTGATGCAGCGTCAGAGGAGACACCCGAACCTGATGCCGAACAGAGGATCATCTACGTTACAGACCTAGACCCAAACCATGTGCTCGCCCTTATTATGACCGTTTCTTATCATGAGGCTGAGGGCCTTCGAAATGCCTTGTGCCGACACTTGGCATCAGACCCTTACGCTGGGCTCACCATCTCCAAAAGTGGGTTACCAATGTTTGAGCTCGCATTCCATCTTCCTTTCAAGGCCTTACAAGCCTTTCACGAGGGAGAGACAACAAAGCGCATTTGGCGCGATGTCTCATTCCTAAACTCTGATGACGAAACACCTGAATATATCTTTTCGGAGACGTGCTCATTTGTGATAATTGGCCCTGACCGGTGGCGCTGGGTCGCATACTGGTTCGGCGGTACTGCGCATGATCTGTGCCTGGTGGACGACGAACCAATCGAGGACTGGAGCGAAGACCTGCAAGGCCTCACGGGCACCTGCGGCCAATACTTTACCTCTCTAATGGATAGGAACCGCGAACCAAATCCCCGAGATTATTTTCTCAGGGTCCTAGAAATGCGACTGTCTTTGATAGCAGATGAATGGGGAAACATTATCATGAAAATTCAGCGAAGCACAGACGCTTACAAAAAGGTATGTTAAATTCCGGATCCTGTTTGAGAACCGAGCATCCCTCAGACCTAGTTCTCTCAAACCGACGATTCTCTCATCGCCCTTACACACTGAATGCATATCGAAAGGATTCCTCTGACAAACCGCAGAAATACGGCGCCAAATCGACCACTTCACCGGGTAACCGTACAGAGACATCGGAATGGATGCAGCAAATACGGGAGTTGACATCCACACTTGCTCTTGAGCTCAGCGGAACTTTAGCTGTCTCTCGGCGATTTCTCGAGATACAGCCCAACGACTTTGATTTCGGAAGTACGGAATCAAGACAAGCATTGTTCTTCAACATTGAAGACCATGTGGAGAATCTGAACAACATGCATACTAAATTGCAGGGATTGGTCGTTCTACATCGTGAAATATCTGACACGGTGAGTAAACTCCTTCGGTGCCCCATCCTGTCTAGACATTAGTCACTGACAAGGCACTGAGCAGCTCAAGTTCAACATGAGACTCCAACAGCAGATAATTGCCAACAAAAACGCGGGCCACATGTCGATCATACTGTCGATAATACTCTTGGTAAGGACATAGTTAAGACGCCGCACGTTGCTGCTTACGCTTGGATAGATATTCTCACCGTTCGCATTGGCCTTGGGCTTCTTCTCGATGGATGATAGTGTTCGCAAGCAGATTTTGCCCATGACATCTATCTCCATTACGTCGTTTCTTTGTGTGTCTTTGTTCTTCGCCGTTCTACTATTTATTCCAACACAGGAGAGACGGATAGGATTGCTGGTAAAGTGGCTACTTCGACAGTTTACACCCCAAGACATTCACAATCTTCTTCCCCGCCGGCGCCGCCACCGCAACAATGCTATAAGTGCAGACTTTGGTTGAGTTGCCAGTGATAGGAGAAAGGACAGAGAAGGAGAAATCAGAAAGAGTGGAAAATATAGAAAAATCGAGTTCCCTTTTATTAGTCTTATACGGTACAGAAGCATATCCCCGATCGATTCCCAACCTAGACAGCCGCCAACGGATAAGTAAATGATGGCTGCTTGGGATGGAAATAGGAGAGAGAAGTGTGCTGTATTTGTGAGCCGAAGAAGTGCACGCGCATAGCTTGAAGAGGGCCTGAATTAGCTAATTAGGGGGCTCCAAGAATTTCCACTTTGCACTGGAGCAAGACATATACCAAGTCACCAACATAGATGTTGGCATCATTGGATGCACATAAAAATAGGCAAACTCATATTAATACATGTTGAAGACCAGCAAAAGAGAAATCTCTAGTGCTTTTTCGGGTCTTATGGATTTATATTGTCGCCAACAATACAACAATTGCAAGACCTATCGACCTCAAACTAATCGCACCCAATCCTGTTAACCAACCATTAACGGGCCGCATCGGAGCTGACATAAACTTGACGTCCAATTGGCCAAGAAAGCCGATTTTGCACACAAGTCCGATGCTCGGCGCGAGAAAAAGGAGGGCGAATGTGACGAGGCTCGCCGCTCAGGCACTTTAGGGGGCCAAAGAAGGCCGCAATCATCCACCCGGTTAGACATCAGCATCCTCGAATGGTGACTTGGAAAGCATGGCTGCGTAAACGGCCTCCGGTCTCGCGATGATGTTTACGTATTTTCGTAGCTGGGAACACTGTCTGGAGAGCGAGGGACTTGAATACTAACTTTGGAGCGAAGCAGCAAGATACCCCAATTGTCAGTGAGTGCGAAAGCTTACGGTTTTAACCTACGGCTGTAGATGGCCAGTATTCGAATATCTCGTCCCGACCAACACAATCAAATATCGCTAGTGGAAAATGTATCCTCGGTCGGTGGGGAGGAATTACGCTTTTGCTTTGATCTTGGACTTTCGAGCGCGGGAATGGCGCAATGTTCAACAGCGCAGGAGTCTCTCAACAGAAAGACGTGATTGCAAAATCTCGAGGCTACGCTCTAGCGCAGGCACGTTCGCCATTATCGTTCTCTGAACGCGACTTGGGGGTGGAACCCAATGTATTATCTGTTTGATTGGGCGGTTGTCAATTGTCCTTGTTGAACTTGAGCTATGATACATCATACATTCCAATGACCCTTGAGAGTCAACATTGGCATCACTGTTGTTGTGGGATGCTGTAAGTCGTCAAATGTGGTTCGGCCTTCCAGTACTCAGACGGCTCGCCGTCGTGTTTGTGTAGAATTTTGCCCAGACGTCAGGCTCCAAACACTATCCTGGCATTGGCTGCCACAGCCTTCTATCGCATCCAGATTCACCGTATTCACCACGCGTCGTTTCGGTCCAACCAGGCCCAGGTTCTAGTTTGTGAGATGGACAACTCCTTTGCCTTGCACGAAATATCCTTGAATCGCACTCCATTGCGATCACAGACCAGGTCCTGGAAGAGGTTACTATTTTGTATCAGAGCGAAGGAAATGGATCAAGACTTACCGCGCTAAACCAGTATCCCCCATCTACCCAGGCCTTTTTTCCTTCCTGTAAGCGATTCAACAGTTCGGGAGGAGTCGGTGGCACAATGCGATATTCAACCGGGAAGCACACCGTGAGAGTTTCCCTGGCTATGATGTGCGCTGCGATGGCAGATGTATCGTTGCCCAAATTTTCCGAAAGAATGCCCATCAGTTCGTCACAATGTGGAGTCTCTCCCTTGCCAGATTCCGCGATGTTGTCGAGAAAGGCCACAAGATCCCTATGTGTGTTCCGGGATAAATGGTAGTGTGACCGACCGTAGTGGACAACCTCCAAGTTCGGAAAGATGGAGTATAGAAAAACCATCATCCCTGGCTTTTCGAGGGTCCCCCAAGCCTCTGTGTACATCTTCAGGGTTCGGACGCTTTCATAGAATCGACGTGGATAAACTGGGGCAAACAGTTCATAACCCATCCGACTAGCTCTCCAATGGTATGTAATCTTATATCCTTGGTGAGCGAATCTCTCTGCTTCTGTCTTCACCTGCTTGCAGGTTCTCAAGAGCGCGTATGGATCTTTTGGTCGCACAACGGTCTTAATAACACCGCCAGGCGTATCCGAGTCCATAAACTCCATTTCTGAGAAAACATGGCCCTATGGGAGACGTTAGCCTTCTGGCTGAGCAACCAACCTGCCTTCGCCAGTCTGGAAGGTACTTACATAGATTCTGTCTCGGACCTCTCGTGGAACACCGAGAAAGGTAGGCTGTGCAGGATCGGGTGTGGGAAGCTTGATCTTTACTTCATCTTCAATCGAAAGTTTAGCGAGCAACGAATGCTCGATGGTAGACATGATGGAACGATGCAAGTTGTAGACAATTTCCAACAGTTTGATGAGAAATTGTATCAGTTGAAGATCTTGGAGAATGGTAAGGTGCGAGAAAAGACATGGACGGGCTGCAGCGCGACCAGCTGTTCTGATAGGAGCTAGACGCGCCGTTACTGCCTGTAATCCCATCACTTGGCTGCGCGCTGAATAGGAGGCAGCTTTGCAGAGAAGCTATCAGATATGCCTGTGTGCGTTTACAGGTGCCTGGGGCAGAACGGGGCTATAATGGTCCCTGCAGCCTCGTGTTGGCATATTGGGGGAGGAGCGACATGAGGTGCCAGCCTTATCAAGTTGACTTTGGCTAGCGAAGGACCACATGGGCCACAGGCCTTCACGAATGAACATGCATCTGCTATTGATGGAAAGTAGTAAGCATTTCCAAGTCCTGGTGATGGTTAGAGCTTAGAGGGGCTTCCCGCAAACGGCGACTTCGTGAGATTCTTTGTCAGTCGGGATACTCGTTATGGCCTCACACAATATTCACAGCTTCAAGCCCAGGCAGAATCTAATTATTTACTCGATTAATCTACTACCAAGAGAGTGCTTCTATGTGTTGGGTAATGGCATCCGTCGTCACCGAAATATACAGTGTACATGTCCCAAGCTCTCAAACTCACTCACATGCGCGCAAAAGCCTTACCACCCGCCGCCTGATCAATAGCCATACACTCCCCTAAGCCGCTCAAGTTAAAAGCGTCTTTAATCCCACTATCCTTCTGCGGCGGTGATGGCGCGCCCGTGCTCTTCAACACCTCCAACTCCTTCCTCACACCGCTGATGAACGGTTCGAGACAAAGACCGGGATAAATAACCATTCGAAAACCAATTTCCTTTGCCTCCTGGACCGTCGACAAAGGCGTCACGCCGCCGGGTACAACATTCAAAAGTACAGGAACATCCTTGAAGATCTTGCAGATCTCAATTGCTTCCTCGCGGGTCTTGATCGCCTCAAAGAACACAATGTCGACGCCTATCCGCACCGCTTCCTGCAGCCTCTCGATCGCCTCGTTGAATCCGTAGGTCTGATTCGCGTCTGTGCGGGCGATTATCAGCATGTCTGATTGCAGTTGGTCTCGAGCTGCAACTGCTGCTCGTAAGCGGCTGTAGTAGATGTCGCGCGAGACAATTTCCTTGCCCAGAAGGTGGCCACATCGTTTCTCTTGCACCTGTGGAGTCGTCAGTACTCTCGGCGTCGTTGGGATCGAATTGATATACCTGGTCCTCAATGTGCAATGCGGCCACTCCAGAGCGAGCATACTGTATCACCGTCCTCGTCACCATGATCGGTCCGCCATAACCAGTGTCTGCATCTGCGACCAAGGGCACAAATGGGTCGAGAGAGGCAATCATCTCTGCATTTGCCCGCATGTCACTTTGCGTCGCCATTCCTAAATCTGCCCAGCCTAGCCGGGACATGGACGTCCCCGCGCCTGTCTACGAGCATCAAAATCAGTGAAATCGCCCTCAGCCCTGGGAGCAATATTCTCGAACCATGTACATGGCATCAAAGCCAGCTGCGATAGCCAGACGAGCCGAAAGGCCATCAAACACGCCAGGACACACAACAAGATTCGAAGGGTCTTTCAATAGTTCTCTAAGCCGTTTTGCGCCTGTGAGAGGGGCGGTTGACTTGATGACGCTGCTGGTCTCGGCCATTGTAGCACTTGTGTCGGTTTACGCCTTCAAGGCTTTGTCGAGGATTCCAAGCGTTCTGCGAAGGTACGTATATATTTAATCAAAGTCGAAGAGAGCGACGAGCGTCGTTGAGACTACACCAATGGCACTTGTGTTCTTTCGTTGGAAGGGCTTGTCAAATGTAGCAAGCGCTACGCGAAGGCATGTAATGAACGATATCTTCCTCAAGTTAAATAAACAAGGCCTTCGTCGCCGTTTACACCAAAACTCAACGTTAAACTCATCGGCCGCTGGTGTTTATCTCATACTGTACATATCCTCGGCTCCCCCCATCCCCCTCCGCATTCGCTTAGCCGATCAGCAACGAGCGTCGAGAACGGGCCGATTATCGCAGCTCCCAAACCCCGAATTGCGGACTTGCCGGTGGCACACCTGGATACGCACCCGTGTTGCGGCTGTTTTTTGACCATCGCATGTGCTTCTATTGGTTATATACAAGGTTGCGTTAATGATCATATGGGCAACATAATGCAGAGGGGTCGTTGACTTTGTCATGGGTGGTTTCGGTTTATTTGCGTCATTATTGGGATGGAGATTCCACATATATATTTATTTATTCAGAGGCCTGTCTGGCATGGATTCTTGAACTGGTCAGCATAGTGTGCACCATATAAGTTTCACCCAATATGACGACGAGCACGAAAACACAGCCTGCTGAGCTCGCTGTTTCTGAGAATCAATTTGAGGCTCAGTTAAGAGCATTGCTGTTTCGTGTGAGAAAAGTCGAGGTCGAATCATTACAGCTTGAAAACACATGCACGCCCCGCTCGATCGACCAAATAGTGTCACAATACGCAGATACACTCCGCGCAGCTTCCAAAACCCCAGAAGCAGGTGCACTGGACGATGCTCGAGAGAAGATCATTGACAGCAAGAATTTCGGGGGACTAGGCCTGCAGGGAGTATTATCACCTTCTCTGGAGCAACAAAACGAGGCACTCTTCCTGATCGAGTCATGGCTTGAGGCGATCAAGTCTCGGGAGCAGTCAGTCAACTATCTGTCCTGTCGAACAGCGTCTGCGCCGGGAGTCCGGCCGATGACTGCGGCACAGAAGATCTTTGCTCAGCATGTCATTGGGGAGAAACCACGGCATGGTCTGGCTGCGGGTGATGTTGTGAGGGTGGGAGTGGATTGGATATTGTCCTCGGAGCTATCTTGGGGGGTATGTGTGCAGCAAAGCACTGTCGAACCTTGGAATGCTAATTGCTGGCTACTAGTCAATGTACAGAACCCACAAGGAGCTCGGTTCGCCTGGAATCTGGCGCAATGATAGATTTTGGCTCGCGGGAGACCACGTAGTTCATCCAGCTGTGGTGTCAAATCCCAAAATCAAGGCTATGATCGAGGCGTCGGAGCGGGCGAAGCATGATTTCAAGATGACCGAGTATCAAGGCATGAACTATACCATTATGCACACCGAGTTTGTCCGGGAACGAGTCGAGCCAGGAATGCTGGCAATTGGCGCAGATTCTCACACATGTTCAGGTGGTGCAGTTGGTTGTCTGGCTATTGGACTGGGTACCGCGGACGTGATGATGACACTTGCATTGGGCGAGACTTGGTTCAAGATCCCCGAGTCGATACTGATTGAGTTTGTGGGCAAGCCGGCGTTCGGAATCTCTGGCAAAGATGTGATTCTGCATATTCTGAAAGAACTAAAGCGGAACACCGTTGCAGCTGAGCGGATCGTCGAATTCACAGGAGAAGGCCTTCGATATCTTTCTTGTGATGCAAGATTTGCGATTGCGAATATGTGCACTGAGTTCGGAGCAATCACTGGCATGTTTGTCCCGGATCGCATCACAAGTGAATACATCTCCAAGAGGCGGAGGAAAGCCAACAAGACGAACTCGCTGTACTTCAAACCAGATCCTGATGCTCACTATGCTGGAAGATACAGCATCAACTTGTCAGATGTCGAATCTTCAGTAGCTATTTACCCCAGACCGGATAACGTGGTACCAGTCTCGGAACAAGCAGGTACCAAGCTCGACGGAGTGTTCATCGGTGCTTGTACCACAACTGAAGAAGAATTGGTGTTGGCTGCACTGGTGTTAAAGGTTGGTCTAGCACGGAAGCTTCCCATGGCAAAGGGAAAGAGACATTATGTACCTGGTTCATTGCCGATCGTGGAAAAGCTGAAGGAGCTCAATTTGTTGGAGGTATATGAAACAGCTGGTTTCACCCGCGGACCGCCTGGCTGTTCATACTGTGTTGGCCTTTCTGCTGAGAAAGCCTCCCAGGGTGAGACATGGTTGAGTTCGCAGAATCGCAATTTTGAGAATAGAATGGGAAAAGGTTTGTTTATTGAAGTTCAGACGGATGCTGCAACGTTGGACTAATCGATGCTCTAGGTGCATTCGGGCATGTGACATCTGCGATTGTTTGTGCAGCGTCCAGCTTCAGCATGTCCATCACCAACCCGGCGGATTTCTTGAAAGACCTCGACGTGGACTTCTTCCGGAGTTACCAGCAACTCCCAGAGTTGGATCTCGCTCCCATCGACTATTTCGAACCCGACCTCGAGTCGGAATTGACAATCAAGAGAGGGCCAGCTCAAGGAAGTAGCGATGTGTCGGAACAGGGTGAAGCAGAGCCAACAAATGTGCTGGGCAAGATAGGCAGCAAAGTCGTGAGGCTACCAGACTTCATCGACACAGATGCTGTGAGTTCGAGGCTTTCAAGGATTAGAACGATGTACTGACAATTTACACAGCTGGCTCCAGGTTCTACTTTGACCACTTGCACAACCGATGAGGAATTCGGGCAACATGTACTTGAACATACTCATCCAGACTTCCGAGAGAAGGTGCGAAACGGACAGCAGATAGTCGTGGCTGGCAACGCCTTTGGAGTAGGGTCTAGTCGAGAAGTGGCTGTGTCAGCCCTGAAAGGTACAAAGAACCCATACCAGCGTCTTTGATCCATGCTGCGACTGACTCGAGTTCTGGATAGGTGCTGGCATCAAAGCAGTTATTGCTCGTTCATTCGCCTTCATATATGGGAGGAATCAACCCAGTCTTGGATTACTTGGGATTGCGATCGACAACGACGAGTTTCATCAAGCGGCGGCCGAAGGAGCAGATGTAACGATCGATGTCCCTAATCGAACGGTGGCTGTGGGCGGACGAGAATTCCCCTTCCAGTTGTCCGAAATGGAATATAGCTTGACCGTGAACAATGGCATAGCGGCTTCATATAGAAGATTTGGTAAGGGTATATGGGAGACGTTCACCAAGAGGAAATCCAGCACCCCTTTGTTAGAAGTGCTCCAGGCTGTGGAGGAGAGTCAGCCCAAGAAAGAGTTGCAATGGTAGAATCGATGGGCTCGACTTGTCGAGTGCTGATTCCTCTATTTGGAAATTGCGGCATTTCTCACTGTTGTGTCAATGGTTTGGAGAATTCTTAAAGGTGGACACTTGTTGTTGATATTGTATGTGAGATCCAACGATGGACTAAGCAGGAAACCTGAACACTCGAGTAGCAGCACCTTCTCAAGCTCATGGTGACAAAAGCTTGAAGGTGCTAGCATGATATGTCGCCCAGCATTTTCGGGGCCTTGAAGATATACAGGTCCGATCACAACAGGGCACACAAGTCATGCAGGAACCGATCCTCTGTATTTCGACATTACTGATGCGCTGTCTTAGTTTTAGCCGAGTTTTGGCTGGTTTGATTCACTTTCGTTTGGAAATTTTGACGGGATCCTTGGCCCTCACTGATTTCGTATCTGCCGTGATACCGAATCCAGAAATGAACATGATTCTTGTGGTGGCACCAATAACGACAAAAAGATAGTTGCCGTAGTCAATGGCGTTCCAGTTGTACACATCATAGTACGACTTCAAACCAAGCGGCCAACAGCTGTACAAATGGCCGAAATCTGCAATGAGAAGGCCAAGCAGGAAGACGCGCCAGACTCTGAGATCTTTGGTGGCTCTCAAAACAAATGCTTCATTGAAGGCAAATACAAAGTACATGTTACCAAGTTGTCTGAGGACGACATTTGTTCCAAGAGGCACCCCCGATGGAGCTGGACTTGAAGCGGCATGTTGAAGCTGCAAGTAGGCCCCTGGTTCAAGCCAGGCGTAGTAAGCACCAACCAATGTTGCCACAGGCTCGATCCACCAGAAGAAGGCGAGGTAATACAAGGGAATTTGTTGCGCCATTATTGGTGATACTGTTGCTGGTGGTGGCTTTCAGACAGGTAATATTGAGATAGATCAGGTCTGTACGGAGTAGGAGATAGATATACGAAGTTGGCAGCTGGCAGCTGGCGTGAAGGTAGAGGGACGAGTACGAAATACCCCGTGGGTCTTGGAATCAGAAAGGAACCTGTAGCAGGGGCCATCGAGTGTATCGAGGGTGTGTACGGAGTACTCGTAGGGAATCCTCGTAGCGAGATGCCTAGGTACTCAATCTGGACGAGTACGAAGAACGATTCAAGTGTGTTTGAGACTCCAGATCTGAACAACGGCAGAAGCAAGCCATGGGGGGCTTGACGAAGCAGATTGATGATGGAGAATCGCTGGATTGTTTTATTTGATGGAGTCGAACAGTCGGCCAGTTAGAAGATGAACAATGGATGAACGAACAGGGGCAGGCTTTGCAGGACAGTGAAGGACTTTGTTTGGCGACCCTGCAGCGAGATTGAGATGTGGGAGATGATTGAGATGAGAGCATCATCGACGGGTGAAACACCGAGCCCAGAGGAGGCGTCCAGCTACGTTTTGATGGGGTTATCCGGGGGACAGGGGAGCTAAGCCCAAGGCATGCGCCTTAACTAAAGTGGGAGAGGTCCAGGGGCCCTTAGGCTTGGTTGACGGCTGGGGTGCCAGAGCTTTGGGTCGGAGTTCATGCCACAGCAGCAGAGAGTTCACGGCTTAGGGGGGCTTCGTCGGGGCAACGCCTCGGGCATTTCGGGCCCACGATTCAGGCCCGAAAGGTGGGAAGTTAGGCGCTTTTAGGGGCCTTTAGGGCACTTTAGCGCACTTTAGGGCAGCTTGGGTACCCGGGGCATGCGCTAATAAATGTGATGGGCAGGGTTGACGGGAGCCACAACAAGGATGTCCACCTGGAATCCCCACTCAGCGCCTCCCAAGACCCTCAACCTCCGCCAACCTCCACCTTCGTCCGCACAGCACAGGAACTTGTGAGCCGTGAAAACAAACTTCGAACCTGTTTGGCTTGTTAGCTGGCTAGCTGTTGGGTTGTTTTGGCTTTTGTTCGTTGTTTTCAAAGTTCGAGTTTCTCCATCAGCAAATTTTGGCCATCGGCTACGCTCCATCTCCATCCTCAAATTCAGCTTTTGCCATGCCAAACTGCTGCAGAACAACACCACATTGCGTTCTGTTACATGTTTCCTATCTCTTTGCTCCTGTTGTCCTTCCTTTCGGCTGCTATTGCTGCATTCACTCTTTTCTACCCACGTCTCAGTAAAGCACTTCCTGCACGGCACCGGTTGGGACCATTGAAACGCATTTGATGACAGATCCCTCAGCTACACAGTAACTGCCACGACACTGTCGCAGCCGATCGCTACACAATCCTACTGACGGAGCTGTCGTCATGTCGTACAACGAGGGCTCAGGAATCGCCCCTCTTCGCAGGACTTCTCTCATGGCGCAGCCTCGACCCAAGACCGCCTACGATTGCAATCCAGAGAACTACCACTTTCCATCACGGCCAACTACTAGAATGTCTTTGATACCCGTGAGCCGAACCCACGACGTCCTAGACTGGGGCACATTCAGCCATAACCAAGAAGAGGCGGGCGGAGAGCATGTCATCACCGAATTTACAGACCCTTTCGCCGATTATTCAGTCGAACATCCAGCACGACAGCCTCTCCATCAGCGGCGATACTCTCATTTCACACAATCATGGAAACACGGCATGTCGGAGCTGCGTTCGCTGACTCGTAGAATGTCCCTTACGGTCAGGAGTAGGAA
>Ga0105239_10001380_pt1 | contig 32568 bp, 23 predicted proteins | sample KBSC44metaG_FD_92761 | JGI IMG/M metagenome (GOLD analysis project Ga0105239, IMG submission 92761) | Corn rhizosphere microbial communities from Kellogg Biological Station, Michigan, USA - KBS C4-4 metaG | ecosystem: Host-associated > Plants > Roots > Rhizosphere > Soil | place: Michigan, USA...
GCAAAGTTGATGGTATCATCCATATACCGCTGTATGCCGGCAAATTGCTTTTTGTAGTTATCAATGATTTCTTTGGCTTCAGTTCTGCTAATGCCCAGGTTGTCGGCCAGACCAAAAGCTCCCTGCCCGTATATAATACCAAAGTTTACACTCTTGGCTTTGTAACGTTGTTCTTTCGTAACGGCTGATTCTTCTACTCCATATACTTTCGCAGCGGTAGCTGTATGGATGTCTACTCCTTTTTTAAACGCTTCGCACATGGCGGGATCACCGCTAATGCCTGCTACAATGCGTAATTCAATTTGTGAGTAGTCGGCAGAGATCAATATGCGGTTACTATCACGCGGAATGAATGCCTTACGGATTTCCCTTCCCCGCTCTGTACGGATAGGAATATTCTGCAGGTTTGGATTGTTGCTTGACAAGCGACCCGTAACAGCAACCGCCTGGGCATACGAGGTATGCACACGACCGGTTTTACGATTGATCAGTTCAGGCAGCGAATCAACATAGGTTGATTTTAGCTTGGTGAGCTCGCGGAATACCAGTATGTCTTCTACAATCTTATTTTGATGCGCCAATTTCATCAATACATCTTCACCGGTAGCGTACTGGCCTGTTTTTGTTTTTTTGGCTTTGGGGTCCAGCTTTAGCTTTTCGAAAAGTACTTCCCCTAACTGACGGGGAGAAGCGAGGTTGAATTTAACACCAGCCTGTTTGTATACACTGTCTTCGGCCAGCATTGCTTCGCGTTCCAGTTCTTTTGAATATTCGCGCAGAAAGTCAACATCTATTCTTACGCCCTCGTATTCCATGTCTGTTAATACTTTCGCCAGTGGATTTTCAACTTCTTTAAAAACCTTTTCAACTTCCTTGCTCTTTAATAAGGGAACAAATACCTGCTTTAACTGAAGGGTAATGTCGGCATCTTCAGCAGCATAATCAGCTATTTTATCGAGCTCTACATCGCGCATGTTGAGCTGATTTTTACCTCTTTTACCTATCAGTTCATCAATATGTACCGGTTCATATCCCAAAAAGCGGGCGCTGAGCATATCCATGCTGCGTTTGCCATCGGGCTCAATTACGTAATGGGCCAGCATGGTATCGAAAATTTCACCTTTCAGTTCATAACCATACCATTTCAGCACCAGCATATCGTATTTCAGGTTCTGACCGATCCACAGAATATCTTTTCTATTAAAAACCGGTTCAAACAGCTTTAATATTTTTTTGGTTGCTTCCTGATCGGCAGGGCAGGGAATATAATAAGCCTCACCGGGTTTATACGAAAAGCTCATACCTACGAGCTCCACATCATTGGCATCTATACCGGTGGTTTCGGTATCAAAACAAACTTCTTTTTCTTCCAGTAATTCCTCCACCAGTTTTTTAATAGCCTCTTCTTCCTGCAAAGCGCGATACTGGTGGGCGGTATTATGAATATTTTTTCCTGCCTGTAATTCTTCACTGTCCTCTGCCCGGTCTTCATCTGCAGTTGCTTCTGGCTTTTTACTTCCTGCCTCTGATTTCTGTTTAGTTTCCACGGCATTGCCGAATAAATCGGTTTGAACGCCCTGTGGCGCTACCCCCGGAGTAATCGACAGTTCTTCACCTAATATGCGTTTGGCTACTGTTTTAAATTCCAGTTCAATAAATATTTCTTTCAGAAGATCTTTATTCCATTCTTTCAGGCGAAAATCTTCTTCGTGAAACTCAATTGGTACATTAGTGATGATGGTAGCGAGTTTTTTTGAAAGAATGGCTGAGTTTTTACCATTACGGATCTTTTCGCCTAATGCGCCTTTGATTGAATCGGCCTTTTCAATTACATTTTCCAGTGTGCCGTATTCTGCCAATAGTTTGGCGGCTGTTTTTTCTCCTACACCGGCTATACCAGGAATATTATCAACTGCATCTCCCATTAATCCCAGAATGTCTATTACCTGATGCACTTCTTTAATATTCCATTTTTCGCAAACTTCCTTTGCTCCTAATATTTCCGCTTCGCTGCCCTGATAACCGGGTTTATAAATTTTAATATTGCCATCTACCAACTGGCCGTAATCTTTATCAGGCGTTACCATATATACCTGATAGCCGGCTGCGGCGCCTTTTTTACTCAACGTGCCGATTACATCGTCGGCTTCGTAGCCATCCACTTCCAGCACGGGAATGTTGAAGCCGCGAATAAGCCGTTTAATATCGGGAATGGCTGCCAGCAGATCTTCCGGCGCTTCCTGACGATTGGCTTTATAGTCTGTAAATTCTGTGTGGCGTTCTGTAGGCGCCTGAGTATCAAAGCACACTGCCATATGCGTGGGGCGCTGATTATTTATCAGGTCCAGCAGGGTATTGATAAAGCCAAACTGTGCATTGGTATTTTTGCCTTTTGAAGTAATCCGTGGATTTCGGATAAGGGCATAATAGGCACGGAAAATAAGTGCCATGGCATCGAGAAGAAATACTTTTTTGTCTGTTGCTTGTTGCTCCATATGGTTCTCCTTCATTTTTTCGCAATGCCGAAGTTAAGGAACAAAAAAGGTTAATTAGCCCACCGGCCCGATAGTTATATCGGGAAAATGCCGATGGCTAATTAACCTGATAAGTTGGCTCCTTATCTCCTTGCTATATATGGAGTTTGAGCTAGTTAATAGATTGCCTTATCGTTTCGAAACCGAAGCGGTACTTTTTAAAGCGCTGGTTTTGTAAGAAACCTGGGAATCATCCATTTTACCATATTTTACGAGGTAAATGGCAAAAGCCAGTAAGGCAAATGCAAATGCATTAAATAAACGGCGGCGTAAACGTCTTTTCATTGGAATAGGGGATTTGGGTTCAGAGCAATTCTGAAGCGTAGAAACGGATGTTTTATATAGAATATTTTGTAAGTAGTACACAAAAACTTTTATCTTCTGACTTTGCTCAGAACTCTTGATCCCGCTTAATGTAATCATCAGGGTTTTTTACCCCTTCATTTCCTGCAGTTGTTTTTGCAGGGCGAACATTTCGTCGCGCAGGCGTGCCGCTTCCATAAAATCAAGGTCCCGCGCTGCTTTTTCCATTTCTTTTTTGGTTTTGCTGATTGCTTTTTCTACCTGTGGAATGGTTGTATAAACAGCCTGCTCCTCTGCCGCCACGGTAATCATATCTTCACTGGGCGCAATAGCATAAGGATTAGCAGGGTCGTATCCTTTAATATCGAGCACCGATGTTTGCGCAAATACCTGTTCACGCGATTTTATTACAGTTCTTGGAATAATGCCATGTTCCAGATTGTGAGCTATCTGTTTTTCGCGACGGCGGGTGGTTTCATCAATGGTGCGTTGCATACTTTCGGTCATCGTATCGGCATAAAAGATAACCAGACCATCTACATTTCGGGCAGCCCGGCCAGCCGTTTGCGTAAGCGATTTTTCATTACGCAGAAATCCTTCTTTATCGGCATCCAGGATGGCTACCAGCGATACTTCGGGCAGATCAAGCCCCTCACGCAGGAGGTTTACCCCTACCAACACGTCTATTTCACCCAGCCGCAACTGGCGCAGAATTTCAACGCGTTCCAGGGTATCTACTTCACTATGAATGTATTTTGACTTAATATTTATCCGGTGAAGGTATTTATCCATTTCCTCAGCCATGCGTTTGGTAAGTGTGGTTACCAGTACCCGGTCGCCTTTTTTAACCCGCTTATCGATTTCATCGAGCAGATCGTCGATCTGGTTCACGCTGGGGCGTATTTCAATTGGAGGATCCAGCAAACCTGTGGGACGAACAACCTGTTCAACTACCACCCCACCGGTTTTTTCAAGTTCGTAGTCGCCGGGAGTAGCCGATACAAATATGGTTTGGTCGAGCATCGATTCAAATTCATGGAAATTCAGCGGCCGGTTATCGAGTGCCGAGGGTAGTCTGAATCCATAATCAACCAGAATTAATTTCCGGCTCCTGTCGCCCCCATACATACCGCTCACCTGCGGAACAGTTTGGTGGCTTTCATCTATAACACATAAAAAGTCTTTTGGGAAATAGTCCAGCAAACAGAAAGGCCGGGTGCCGGGCATTCGCCGGTCGAAGAAGCGCGAATAGTTTTCAACGCCATTACAGTAACCCAGTTCACGAATCATTTCCACATCATAATTTACTCTTTCACTCAGGCGCTGTGCTTCGATAAACTTCCCCGTGCTTTTAAAGTAATTAACCTGGGCGGCGCATTCATCCTGTATTTCGTTCAGCACCTGTTGCATCATATCTTTTGGCGCCAGATACAAATTGGCGGGGAAGATGGCGGCATTTTCCACCATTCCGATCCGCTTGCCTGTTTTGATATCCAGACTTTCGATAGTTTCAATTTCATCGCCAAAAAAAGTAATACGGTAGCCAAAATCAACGTAAGGCAGGTTAATATCAACCGTGTCGCCCTGTACCCTGAAAGTACCACGGGTGAAATCGCCCTGACTCCTCATATACAATGAGTTAACCAGAGAATGTAAAAATCCCTGGCGGGATATTATCTGGCCCTGCTGAATACGGATAATTCCGTTTTCAAATTCGGCGGGGTTACCAATACCATAAATACAGCTTACTGAGGCTACTACAATTATATCGCGGCGGCCACTGAGCAATTCAGTGGTAGCCTGCAGTCGCAGCTTGTCCAACTCCTCATTAATGCTCAGGTCTTTTTCAATATAAGTGTCGCTTACCGGCATGTAAGCCTCGGGCTGGTAGTAGTCGTAATAGCTTACAAAATACCCTACCGCGTTTTCGGGAAAGAACTGTTTGAACTCCCCGTACAACTGGGCCACCAGCGTTTTATTATGCGTAAGCACGAGAGTGGGCTTTTGTACTTGCTGAATAACATTGGCGACGGTAAAGGTTTTACCGGAACCGGTTACCCCCAGCAGGGTTTGATATTTTTCACCATCCCGCAGACCTTCTGTGAGCTGGCGAATAGCTTCCGGCTGATCTCCAGCCGGATGATATGGTGCGTGTAATTTAAAAGCCATAGATTATTGCGAATAGAACAGAGTAAATTTCGCCTAAAGAAGTAAAGGCGCAAAATCGTTGTAAAAATTACCCCGCGCCAGGGGCCGGGGTAACTATTATAGTAACGAATCAGGAGGCTAAATGTTCAGAGAAAGGGCGGTGCTATATTTTCCGATTCAGGTAAGTTGTATAATCAGGGATGGAGGCCATATAATCTTCCATCATGAGGGGCGAGGTGAGTATAAAATCGGCGGTAGCCCGATCGTTGGCTACAACACAGTTCCAGGCAATGGCTACGCGAAGCAGGGCTTTTACATCACTGTCGTGGGGTTGGGCTTCCATCGGGTCCCAGAAGAAGATCAGCACGTCGATATCACCGCCCGCGATCATGGCGCCAATTTGCTGATCACCGCCCAATGGTCCGCTGAGTAAGGATTTAACGGGACGGTCTAAGCTCTGTTCAAGCAGTTTACCGGTTGTTCCGGTGGCAATTAGTTCATGACGGGCTAAAACTACTTTATTAAACTCTGCCCATTCAATCAGGTCTTTCTTCTTGTTGTCGTGTGCTACAAGGGCAATTCGTTTACGTGCATTTAGTTTTCTAACTCTTAACATAACCTTTTGGACTTATTATTTTTTATATAGAGAACAAGGTAGTTGGAATTTGAAAAACTTTAACGGCTGTTAAGGAATTTTCTGAAGGCTATAAACGTTTTCCACATTCGGGCACAGAAATTGTTAATAGTGAATTCCCATTAAATTCATGAAGAAAGGCGTACTGGTATATTTAATATGCCTGCTTGCACATGTGTGTATAGCGCAGGATGAAGCTACGGGTTTTCCCGCAGCGAGTGTGTTTGCGGTGGATACTTCTTCTTTTGTTACTGATCTTTCACTCAACATTCGTGATAATTCAAAAGTTATTCTGAACTGGAAACAACCCGAAGACACTTCATTTAAGTTTGCTGTTATAGAAAGAAGCAGTGGCGGCCGCGATTTTGAAGTGGTAGCTGTTTTAAAGCAATCTGATATAAAACCCGATAATGATTGGGTTGACGATTCTCCGGCCAAAGGCCGCAGTTTGTACCGGGTTCGCTTCTCAGGCAAGAACGGACAGCCGCTGTATTCAAAAATTGTTTCGGCGTTAATAGCCGGTGATATTTCCTTCCGCTTTTATCCTAATCCGGTTGATAATATTTTAATCGTTCGCTCCGAATCGACCATCGACTTACAGATAGTTGACGGCGTAGGCAAACTGCGATTAAGTGTGAGCAATCTGGCGGGACTTCAAACCATAAACGTTTCTTCGCTCGAAAAGGGCATTTATTTTCTGCGGATCAACAATCATGCAACCGGGCTACTCACCCAGGATAAGCTGCTTAAGAATTAAATGGCTTCAACGTTAAATAGGTCACCAGCTACAACCATTGAGCTATTTGGAGCCTACTTATTTCAGGAAAGTTTTTCACATTATACCATCTCCTGAAACTTCATTTAACCCACCTGTTTATTCTATAAAATTATCATATAACGTAATACTGTAGCGGGTTTCAGAATATGTGTAATAATACAGGTATCCTGTTAGTAAAAGGCAAGGAATCTTGGTATTTTTACTATTACCACAAAATGGTATTGCGCATATCAATTTTGGATACTATTTTTACCTCGGTTTTTCATAGGATATTGGATTTTAAAAGCGGGGTTGAATTTCTATTCAGACCCCTTTTTTATTTTATATAGGTTTAAAATCACAAAACGCAAAAACCAGGCTCTCAAGCGAAACAACCCGTACTACCCCATCCTTTATAGATCTGTAATAACAAGCATAAAAAAAACGTCCCGGGGAACCGGGACGTTTACTTACTAACCCATATATATCACAAGTAACAATTTCGATGTGTGGATTGGAAATTTGCAATGTGCCAGTGAGAGTTCCCGGATCATCTTGCGGGAATGTATTTAATTCGCACATCCGCACATTTGCTAATTGGCCATTAAGACGCCTGCTGCATTTCTTTGATCTTTTCCCTGATTTTTACTTCAATTTCGTTTGAGAGTTCAGGATTGTCTATTAGTAACTGTCTTACAGCATCACGTCCCTGACCGAGTTTATCACTGTTATAGCTGAACCAGCTTCCACTTTTGTTCACAATACCCAGTTCAACACCCATATCGAGTATTTCACCAGTTTTTGAAATGCCTTCGCCAAATACGATGTCAAATTCTGCGCTGCGGAAGGGAGGAGCTACTTTATTTTTTACAACTTTTACTTTTACGCGGTTTCCGATGGCTTCGTCGCCATCTTTTATCTGGGCCATACGGCGAATGTCGAGACGAACCGATGCGTAGAACTTAAGGGCATTACCACCGGTGGTTGTTTCGGGGTTACCGAACATTACGCCAATCTTTTCACGCAACTGGTTAATGAAGATGCAAATGGTGTTTGTTTTATTGATGGTGGCGGTAAGCTTACGAAGGGCTTGCGACATAAGACGGGCCTGTAATCCCATTTTGCTGTCGCCCATTTCGCCTTCCAGCTCTCCTTTGGGTACCAGGGCGGCTACAGAGTCAATTACTACTACGTCCAGAGCGCCTGATAAAATAAGGCGATCGGCTATTTCAAGGGCCTGTTCACCATAATCAGGCTGAGAAATAAGCAGGTTATCTACGTCTACGCCCAGTTTCCTGGCATAAATGCTGTCAAAGGCGTGCTCAGCGTCGATAATTGCGCACATTCCGCCTTTTTTCTGAGCTTCGGCAATAACATGGATGGCAACGGTTGTTTTACCGGAAGATTCAGGCCCGTAAATCTCTATAATACGGCCTTTGGGGAGACCACCAACGCCCAAAGCAGAATCAAGACCAATAGAACCAGATGAGATAACTTCAATGGGCTCCATTGATTTCTCATTCATCATCATCACACTTCCTTTGCCAAAATCTTTTTCTATTTTATCTATGGTTAGTTTTAAGGCTTTTTGCTTTTCGTTTTGCTGTGACATAATGGGTTGTTTTTTAAGTTTCTTTCAAATTTACCGATTGCCAAATGTAGAGAAAATTATCTTATCAACACTAATTATTTTAGTAATCTGTGACTAACTATTTTGGTGGGTCGCCGGCGACCGCAGGTATTATATTACCGGTGCAACGGAAATGCCGATTTACCACGCATGAAACAGAATTTATAGGTTTAATGCCTGATGAAGTGCAAAAATTCAGGCGTGGGGTTTTTGAATATATCTGCGCTTTCAGTGCAGTGGCAAAGTTGCGTTTTGTAGAAACGCCTTGGAATAATAAACCCTGCCAGCGCGACGCAGCAGGGTTACCCACATGAAATTTCTGAGAAAACTACTTCAGGAAAAGGCAATGGCTGAAACTCATGGGGATAACAAAGTGACGATAAATATTGTTACTAATCAATACCACTTAGTGGTATTTTTAATCCTTTTAACACAGTTCCCAGGCAGAAATATGACAATTCGACCTGAAAATCAAGGGAAGAAGCAGGAAGTAAGAAGTATAACAACATCTGAAGAAAACAAGATAACAGGTAATTTTTTCAGAAAAGAAGTATAACCCAAACACGCACTTATTTATAACGTAACACAACATGCGTAATTCGGGGGAAGATAATAAATAATGGACATTATTTATTCAATACAGGCATGCAAAGTAAAGTGCAAAGATGGTAAAGACTGTTTGACCTACCACCCGGTTGCATTTTAGTAAAAAAATCTTTTGTTTTATATCCTTTATAACAATTGCCAAAAAAAATTTATTAAAACGATCCTAAAATCATGATTTGTATAAAATTGATACATGCATTATGGGTTTGATCAATACCTTTGCGCCTGCCGGGCATGGAACTTGTATATAAGGCAGCGATTGGAAATTGCATTGAGAAATTTGCTAATCAAAAAACAACTCATATATGAAATGTAAACAGGTATTATTAACAGGACTCTCATCTCTGTTACTCTTTTCATGCGTTAGTTCAAAAAAATATAAAGGCGAAATAGCAAAATATGAAGAGCTGAATGGTAACTATGCAAAGTTACAGGGCGATTTAAAAGGCTGCGAAGATGCAAAAGCTGACTACGCCAAAAATAAAGCAGCCCTCGAATCCCAGATCGCCGACCTGCAAAAGCAAAATGAATTTTTAAAGGCAAACAATACCCAGGCTTTAAAACAGCTGCAGGACCTTTCAGTTATTTCTTCTTCACAGGCTGAAAGCATTAAAAAGTCATTAGACAACATCGGTGCTAAAGATGCTTATATTCAGGATCTGCAGGCATCTATGGCCCGTAAAGACTCTTTAAACATGGCCCTGGTGATGAACCTGAAAGGCGCCATTGGCAATCTGGCCGATGATGACATCAACATCAAAGTTGATAAAGGTGTAGTATACATCGACATTTCCGACAAACTGTTGTTCAACAGCGGTAGCTACGTAGTTACTCCAAAAGCAAATGAAGTGCTGGGCAAAGTAGCTAAAGTATTAAAAGCACAACCTGATATCGAATTTATGGTTGAAGGTCATACTGATAACAAGCCTTTTTCCAAAGGCCTGCTGCTTGATAACTGGGACCTGAGCGTACACCGCGCAACAGCAGTAGTTCGCATACTGCAAAATCAATATGGTTTACCGCCTGCCCATATCGCAGCTGCCGGTCGTGGCGAGTACTTACCGGTTGCACCAAACGATTCGCCTGAAGGCCGTGCCGCCAACCGCAGAACAAGAATCGTGATCTTACCGCAACTTGATCAGTTCTTCAAACTGCTCGAGCCTAAAAAATAATTCTTCGCCTCACTTTTTGAAAGAGGGTGTCTCAAAGTACGAGACACCCTCTTTATATTTGGGTACCTGATGGAGCCAGGTAGTCATTTATGCGATTCTAAAACCCTTCTTTTTTTACTCCTTACTTCATACGACGCGCCTAAGTGCTTTTACTTACAATATTCCTAATGATGTTTAATTTTAATCAACTAAACGGGTTTATTTTTTTACATTAAAATTGAATGCAATAATTTGGTTGCCAGTATCATTTTTTTGGAATAATTCGTTTGTACCTGTGTTGCCTTTTAAAAACCAGGTATCCCAGAAGCCCTCCAGACCGGTATGAAATATTTCAGATGGATCGTTGTTGCTACACTTTTTATAGGTGTTGGTTTGCCGGTATGTATGGCAAACGATCAGCCTGTTTCTGCCATCACCGCGCAAAAAGGGGTTCTCGATCTGCGGTCGGTAAACCTGAACGATCAGTCTGTTGCATTAAACGGTGAATGGGCTTTTTACTGGCATCAGCTTATAAAACCCGGCGATACAGTTCTGCCGGCGCCTGATTTTGTTACATATCCTTCATTATGGACGAAGATCAGATTGCATGGTCAGCAACTTCCTTCAAAAGGATATGCTTCCTACACACTCACTGTACTATTGCCTAAAAACCGGCCCCGTTTGGCTTTACTCGTGCCTGATGCTTACTGCTCGTACCGGCTTTTTATAAACGATTCGGCATGGGCGCATAATGGCTCTCCCGATACTTCCGCCGAAAAAGCAGTGCCTTTCTGGACAACCCAAACCATTATATTGCCTGCCATTGGCGATACCGTGCATTTGCTGCTGCAGATTGCCAACTTTTGGCATACCAAGGGCGGAAGCTATAAGCCAATGGTCATTGGAGAAAGGGATAAACTGTTTTTAAAACTTCAGCGCGACAGGGCATACGACTTACTATTGGCAGGCTGTTTGTTTATGGGAGGTCTGTTCTTTTTTGGGTTTTTTATATCCGGCAGCCGCGACAAGGCGATACTGTACTTTTCCCTTTTTTGCATTGTATACAGCTATCGCATGGTAGGCACCAGCCTGTATGTATTGCACTCCATCTTTCCTCAATTGAACTGGTTTGTGACTGTACGCATCGAATATCTGTGCCTCACAATTTCCGTAGCCTTATTTACGCGTTATTTTCAATGTCTGTATCCCAAAGATGCAGGTCGTGTTGTGCCTGCTACGGTGGTATGGCTGTGCTTTTTGTATTCGGCTATAATTGCAGTAACTCCACCCTGGATCTTTACAAAAGGAATAAATCCATTTCTTGTATTAATGTTCCTGTATATAGGGTACGCTTTTTACATCTGCATACGGGCTGTAAAATACAAACGCATCGGAGCTGTGTTTGCGCTGCTTAGTTGCAGTGTGATGCTGCTGGTATTCCTGATCATTAACCTGAACTATTTCGCCTTTATTTCTACCGAAAAGTGGATCGTTTTTGCCGGATATGTACTGTTTTTCTTTTTGCAGTCGCTGGTGTTATCGAACCGGTTTTCCTTTACGTTAAGAAAAGCTGCTGATGAAGCAAAGCAGGGATTGAAAGCAAAAACCGAGTTCCTTTCAACCATGTCGCATGAAATACGTACGCCATTAAATGTGGTAATAGGTATGACGCATCTGTTGTTACGAAGTACGCCGCGTAAAGATCAGGAAAAGAACCTTGATGTTTTATTGTTTTCAGCCAATAACCTGCTGGCAATTGTAAATGATATTCTCGATTATAATAAAATTGAAGCGGGCAAGATCAATTTTGAAATGATCCCGATGGATATTGCCTCTATTGCACAGCATATTGTTGAGGGATTAAGCAGTAATGCCGCAGAGAAAAGCATCATTCTGAACGCAAAAACCGATAGCCGCATTACCCGTAAAGTAATTGGTGACCCTACCCGCACCAGTCAGGTGATTTATAACCTGGTGCACAATGCGATTAAATTTACTGAGGAGGGGTCGGTATTGCTTTCAATAAGTGTTGAAGAATTGACCGATTCCGCCGTTACAGTTACTATCAGCGTAACCGATACCGGAATTGGTATTGAACCTGAAAAACAGAAGATCATTTTCGATCGTTTTACACAAGCCGATTCTTCTACATCCCGTAGTTATGGTGGTACCGGTTTGGGTTTAGCTATCACCAAACGTATACTTGAACTGCAGCACATATCGCTGCAATTAAAAAGCGAACCGGGCATAGGATCTGTTTTTTATTTTACTCAAACTTTCGCATTAAGCAACGAGTCCATAACAACAACAGAAGAACAACCAGTTAAAAATAAAGTCCAGGAAAAGCAGCTTCAAAACGTTAGTGTTCTGGTGGTAGAAGACAATCCTTTCAATGTTATGGTAGCCCAGTCACTGCTCGAACGTAGCGGCGCTATAGTAGAAGTAGCTTCAAATGGTGTAGAAGCATTGGAAAAAATAAAACCAAACAAATACAGGATTGTACTGATGGACCTGAATATGCCTGTTATGGACGGGTATGAGGCCACGCGCCATCTTAGAGCGCGTGGAGAAACCCTGCCGATCATTGCTCTCACCGCCAGTCTGCCTGCCGAAGTGGAAAAAGATGTTCATAAAGCCGGCCTCACTGATATTGTAGTAAAGCCATTCAACCCCGATGAATTATTCAGAGTGATATTAACTTACATTTAGCAGGTAGATTATTCAGAGAGTTTACTTTGTTTCTTTCTCAATGCTTCCAGCTTTTCTTTTCCGTATGAGAAACGGGTAATGATCACGAACAATACCGGCACAATAAAGATCGATAGCGCGGTAGCTGATATCATGCCTCCGAAAACCGTCCACCCGATTGTTTTACGTGCATTAGCGCCCGCACCGCTGGCAAAGACCAGTGGCAGTACACCCAGTATAAATGCCAGCGAGGTCATAAGAATAGGTCGTAAACGCAATTTTACCGCATCCAGAGTAGATGTCATAAGATCCAGGCCACGATCTACACGTTCTTTGGCAAACTCAACAATCAGAATGGCATTTTTCGCCGCCAGACCGATCAATGTAATTAACCCTACCTGAGCATATACGTTGTTGGAAAGTGATTTTATAAAAGTTAGGGTAAGAATAGCCCCGAAGGCGCCAATAGGCACAGCCAGCAATACCGAAAAAGGCACCGACCAGCTTTCGTACAACGCCGCCAGAAACAGAAATACAAATGCCACAGACAGGGCGAAAATGTAAATTGTTTTTGAACCGGCATTCAATTCCTCACGGCTTAAACCCGAAAACTCATATCCATAGCCTGTTGGCAAAACTTTATCAGCCACCTGCCGTAATGCTGCAAGGGCTTCACCGCTACTATAACCTTCTTTAGAACCACCGTTTACTTCGGCTGATCTGAACAGGTTATAGTGCTGAATCAGAGGGGCGCTTTCTGTAGTAGCGTACGTGGTAACGGCGCTTAGCGGTATCATACTTCCCGCGGTGTTACGTACATAGTATCTTTGCAATTCACTTATATCGCCACGGAAAGTTGTATCTGCCTGAGCCACCACGCGAAAGTTTCTTCCGTAAATATTAAAGTCATTTACATACCGGCTGCCAAGGTATGTTTGCAGGGTATTGAATACATCTGCTATTGAAACGCCCAGTTTTTTACATTGTTCACGGTCTACGTTTACCTGATAACCGGGCGTACGGGCAGTGAAAAATGAAAATGCACGATTGATCTCTGGCCGTTTATTCGCTTCTACTACAAAATTCTGTACTACTTTTTCAAAGGCTTTCAGATCATCGGTGCTTTCGCGTTGCTGTAATTCAAATGTAAAGCCCGCTGTTTGTCCTAATCCCGGTATAGGTGGTGGTGGAATAACTACAATATTCGCATCTTTAATTGCCGATAATCTCTTTTGTACTTCAGCAATTACGCCGTTTAACTGCATGCTCTTATCCGTTCTGTCATCCCACGGTTTTAATTGCGTAAACACGGTGCCTGCATTCGATTTGGTTGAAAAGGTAACCACATTCAATCCACCCAATGCAGCATAGTGTGCCACGGCAGGCATGCTTTTCAATGTATTTTGAATGATGTTCAGTACCTGAATACTGCGGCTGGTAGAAGATGCTTCGGGCAGCTCGTACGTGATGTATATACGGCCTTCATCTTCTGTTGGAATAAAGCCCGTAGGTTTGGATTTAAACAGTAAAAAAGTGCCCACCAGAATACACAACAAAAGAATTACTACATAGCGGGCGCCACCGATAAATCTTTTTACACCACGGCCATAGGAAGCTGTTGTTCGGGCAAACCACTCGTTAAATACAAAGAAGAGCCGGTTAAGACCTCTTGCTTCTTTATTAATATGACTTGGTTTCAGTAACAGGGTACATAAAGCCGGTGTGAGCGAAAGAGCTATAAAAGCCGATATCAATACTGAAATGGCAATGGTAATGGCAAATTGCTGATACAGCCTGCCCACAATGCCCGGTATAAAGCCCACCGGTATAAACACCGAAGCAAGGATCAGGGCGATCGCCACAACGGGTCCCGATATATCTTCCATAGCATGTAGAGTGGCATCTTTGGCCGACATTTTTTGTTCGTCCATATAATGCTGTACTGCTTCCACCACCACAATGGCATCATCCACCACAATACCAATGGCCAGCACAAAACCAAACAGCGTAAGCGTATTAATGGTAAATCCCAGGGGAATAAAAAATATGAAGGTGCCAATGATACTAACCGGAATAGCGAGTACCGGAATTAAAGTAGCCCGCCAGTTTTGCAGGAACAGAAAAACCACCAGCACTACCAGCCCCAACGCTTCAAGTAAAGTAGTTACCACTTCATGAATGGAAACTTTTACAACAGAAACTGCTTCAAAAGGAACAACATAATCAACATCGCTGGGAAAAGAACCTTTTAAGCGGCTCATTACATCATATACACCCTGAGCGGTTTCCAATGCATTACTGCCCGGAGCCTGGTAAATCAACAGGTATGAGGCTCTTTGACCATCTACAAAAGAATTGTTTGAATAGTTGAATTTGCCCAATTCTACTCTGGCAACATCTTTCAGGTAAACAATAGAACCATTCTGAGGATTAGATCGTACAATAATATTTTTAAACTGGTCTGCCGTATTAAGCCGGCTGTTTGTAAACACGGTGTATTCAAAAGCCTGAACCGAACGTTGCGGAGGGGCACCTACAGAACCCGCGGCAATTTGAAGGTTCTGTTCCTGCAAGGCGGCAACAACTTCATTGGCCGTAATGCCTAACTGTGCCAGTTTATCGGCCTGCAGCCAAACACGCATACTGAAATCATCTGCACGGGTGAATACGTCACCCACCCCTTTAACACGCAGCAGGGCGTCTTTTACATATATATTTGTAAAGTTGTCGAGGAAGGGAACCGCGTGTGTTCCTTTAGGTGAGAATATAGCCACGAGCATTAAGATGCTGGGGTTACGCTTACGAACTGTAAGACCAAGACGTTTCACATCATCGGGTAAAGAAGGAGTAGCCACGCTTACCCTGTTTTGAACATCCAGGGCGGCAATGTCAACATTGGTACCTACTTCAAAGGTCACATTCATAGTAGTGCGGCCATCGCTGGTACTGTTACTCTGCAAAAAAGCCATGCCCGGCGTACCATTTATTTGTGTTTCAACGGCCGTAGTAGTTGTTTGTTCAACCGTTTGGGCATCGGCGCCGGTAAAGGCGCCGGTTACCTGAACAACAGGAGGCGTGATATTGGGATATTGCGCTACGGGTAAATCATCCATCGCCAGTAAGCCTGTCATTACAATCACAATAGAAATCACTATAGCGGTTACCGGTCGTTTTATAAATGTATTAGCGATCATATTGTAGCTCTTATAATGTTCAATACTCAATGCCCAATTGAAAATTGAGCATTGAACATTCAATATTTATTTTGCAGCAGTAGGCGCCGATGCCTGTTTGGGTTGCCCGAGCTGAACAGGCGCACCCTCTTTTAATTTTTGCAGACCATCGGTAATAACCTGTTCGCCTTCATTCAACCCATCGTTAACAACAATCTGGTCGCCAATCCTTGCTCCCAGACTCACCTTTTTTTGATGGGCTACTTTACCATCTGTCGTGTAAACAAAATATTCACCCATTTGCTCAGTAACAGCTTTCTGAGGGATCAGTAATTTTTCGGTATTGGCATTGTTTAAGATCTGCACATTAGCCGTCATGCCGGCTTTTAGGTCGCTTTGTTTGTTGGGAAAAACCAGCCGGGCTTTAATGGTGCCTGTTTGCGGATCAACGGCACGGTCAATTAAAAAAATATGGCCGGGATGAGGATACGTTTCCTGCCCCGGAAGAATCAGTTTAAATGTAGAATCATTTGAACCGGCAGTTTTCTTTTGCAGTTGTTCAAACCGGTACAGGTCCTTTTGATCAATAGCCACATCAACAGCCATTGGGTCGTCAGATGAAATGGTGTTAAGCAGGGTTTGTCCGGCTGAAACAGCCGCACCCAGTTTAGCCTGTGAAATGCCGATAGTGCCATCGAAGGGTGCATATATAGTGGTATACCGTAAACCGGTTTGAACGCTTTCTACATTGGCTTTTGCGGCATCTACCTGTTTTTTGGCTGCATCCAGTGCGGCATCGGCATAATCAACCTGTTGTTTGGCAATAGCATCATGCTTTTCCAGCTCATGGTAGCGGTCGGCATCCTTTTGTGCTTTCATCAGGTTGGTTTGCTGAACCTGCAGATTCGCCTGAGCCTGCTGATAATTCGCCATGTACTGTTGCCTGTCTATTTCATATAATTTCTGGCCCTTTCTTACGCGGCTGCCATCTTTAAAAAAGATGCCGGTAAGATAACCGTTTACCTGTGGCCGCAGGTCAACCTGATTCAGTGGTGTTACCGTGGCCGGATATTGATCGTAATAACTGGCCTTGCCTTTGGCTACGGTATATACATTTACAGGAACGGGAGGAGGGGCTGCAGGTTGGGTATTGGCTTTATCATCCTTGCACGACGACAAAAACCAGCCGGCGCCGGTAATAACAATTGCCCATGAAAGCTGCTTGTTCATATGCATTAGCTTTTTTACATCAGTACGATAAAGTACCGAGTGCTTTTTCAACATCTATTTTACTTGATAATACCTGATATAATGAATTATAATAGTTCAGTTGAGTGGTGCGCAGATCGGTTTCGGCAATAATCACTTCCAGATATGTTTTTACACCCGCTTTGTATTGTAACTGCAGGGTGTTATATACATCATTGGCCAGATCAAGATTTTCCTTCTGTGCATAAAAATCACTGAGGTTGCTTTTATAGGTTGCCATCGCCTGACTGTACTGCGTATTGATATTATTTTTAAGATCTGTCATTGCCCACTCGTTTCGTTTTAACTGCAGGTTTGCCTGCCTGATATTCCACATTCGTTTGCCTCCCTGAAAAAGCGGCCATGCGACTTGTAATCCTATGTAGGAATTGGGGAACGACTGACTATACAATTTTGAAAACTCATCATTCTGATAAACGAGGTTATAATAACCAAAGGCCGAAAACGTAGGAATATAACTCCATTGATTATATTTTACATTGGCCTGTAACAGACGTTGCTGGGTTTGCAATTGCTGGAATTCTATCCGGCTTTCATACTTCACTTTTTGCAATGTGTCGAACGCAACTTCGTTTTCCATATGCGCTGTATCGTACGATAATTGTAATGATTGCTCAGCAGGGTAACCCATTTGCTGTTTCAGGTAGGCATACCGTGCAGAAAGCTGTTCCTGTGCTGCCTTGCGATCGGCTTTGGCATTGTTCAGTGATATAGTGGCTCTTTTATAATCGGTTTTATCTGCAACACCACTCTGGTACTGATAAAAGGCATCTTTTAAACTTCTATCGAGCCGGGTAATGGTTTCGTCGAGTACCTGTATTTGTTGCTGTGTAAGCAGCACATCGTAAAATGCTTTTGAAATAGCAGCAGTAACGTCTATTTTATTCGACGTGGTGGTTTGGCGGCTCTGCAGCCGAACATCCCGGGCAGTGCGGCTTGCCAGCAACACATCGCGGTCAAAAATAGTTTGGGTTAGCGCAAGCTGGGGTGTTGAGTAATTATGCACTCCTGTTTGTATGGCACGTTTGGGCCCTGTTGGATCGGTGAAATCAGGAAAAATAGAAACCGGCATTTTCAGGTAATGCTGCAGGTTGGCATTTAGGTTTAGCTGCGGATACCAGTCGGCCAGTTTGTTCTTAATAGTTGTTTCGGTAATTTCTTCGTCAATCATCGACTCACGAATAACCGGCTGATGCTCCAGGCCATACCGGATACAATTTTGCAGGGTTGCTGCCTGAAGTGTGGTATCAGTTATTCCCTGCGGGTACAATAATGAAGGGTACAGTATCAATAGCAGTAGTAAAATGGATACACCTTTCATAGAATGTATGATATCTGGTGATTAAATAACGGCTAAAAATTTGGGGGTAGGAATAAAAAAGTTAGGGTAGGAATAAATAGCTGGTAAAATTATTGGTTAATAACCAACCGGCATCACAAAAGTTGTTAAGTGGTCATTAACAACCAATTAAAATTAATGAAAGAATACTACTGCTATGTAAAAATAATACCAGGGTAATGTACCAGGCGGTAGACAAAAATCAAATAATGGGAGCGGGATTGGAAGAAGATGGAACGTCAATTGCACATTATCATTTCACCTATTTTTGTATTAAAACTTTCTAACATGAAATGGATGGGGCAGCGCGAAAGCAGCAATGTTGAAGATCGTCGTGGCATTTCAGGCGGTGGTATTGCCGTTGGCGGCGGTATTATTGGTGTTATCGTTTTATTGGTAAAGTTCTTTTTGGGCGGCGATGTATCAGTACCTCAAAATGTACCGTCTGCCCCTGCCCATCAAATGACGGCAGAAGAACAAAAGCTCGATGATGAACGGGCCCATTTTGTGAAAGTAGTGCTGGCCGATACCGAAGATGTATGGGGAAAGTTGTTTGCCGATCAGGGAAAAACTTATCAGGACCCTACGCTGGTTTTGTTCAGAGATGCAGTACAATCTGCCTGTGGAATGGCCGGTTCTGCTACCGGTCCCTTTTACTGCCCCGGCGATGAAAAGCTGTATATCGATCTGTCTTTTTTTGAAGACATGCAGAAGAAACTGAACGCCCCCGGCGATTTTGCCATGGCCTATGTGGTAGCCCATGAAGTAGGCCATCATATTCAGAATTTGAACGGTATCAGCGATAAAATGAACAGACTGCGTTCAACTTTAAGCGAAGAAGAATACAATAAGTATTCTGTGAAGCTCGAACTGCAGGCCGATTTTTTAGCCGGGGTGTGGGCGCATCATGCACAAAAAATGAAGAATATTCTCGAAGAGGGTGATATTGAAGAAGCGCTGAATGCCGCCAATGCCATCGGTGACGATCGTCTGCAAAAAGAAGCACAGGGCTATGTAGTACCCGAATCATTTACTCATGGCACATCAAAGCAACGTGTGTACTGGTTTAAAAAAGGGTTCGAAACAGGTGATGTTAATCAGGGTAATACTTTTAACGATCCTTCATTAAATTAATAGTCAGTCAATTGCAGAAAGATCAATACCGGCTGGCATTATTTTTTTAATGCATTGGTTATGAAACCGCTGATAATAATAGCAACCTGTATTGGGCTGGCATGTCAAAGCTCTCCCAGCAACAATCTGCCTTCCAGCGATAGTGCGCAAGCTACAGTAAAAGATACACCGCCACCCCCGGAAAAAATAAAGGATACTACCAAATTGGGGGGACTATGGTTTTTACAGCCTGTATTGGCTTCTGATACCGCTACCGGTAAAATTCCACGGATTGCATTTGATGTGTCATCGAAAGGGTTTACCGGAAATACCGGCTGCAACGAAATGAAAGGTACATTTGAATATACCGATAGCAGCCTCACGTTTAATCAGCATATCACTACTACCAAAATGAATTGTGTAGGGTATAACGAAAAAGCATTTCTGGAAAGCCTGCTGCGCACCAACAGGTACCGGCTTGAAAGCGGAATGCTTATTTTAATGTTTAATGGAGCCGAATTATCCCGCTGGACAAGAAAAGTAACGCCAAAACCGGTTAGCAATAAAACTTAATACAATCTTACTCCTTACAACATATCACTTACTACTGTTTTCGACCGGAGCCTTTTTCAATCCTACCGGTCTTATCTGATCAATTAAATACGAGCTTAAAAACAACCAGCTAAAGCCTATACAATAACCTGCCAGTACATCGGTAAAATAATGCACACGCAGATAAATACGGCTAAATCCGATAACCAGCAATAGTCCCAATACCAGTATAAGTAAAACCCATTTTAATACCGGATTTGGTTTTTCTTCCCGCCATATTATTAGCATCAATAACCCATAAAAACAAACGCTCATAAAGGCATGACCGCTGGGAAAGCTGAGGCCACGCGCCGGTTCAAGCAAGGGAATTAACGGCCGGTGCCGGTTGAATAAAAATTTCAGTCCGAACATGATCAATACACTGCTAAGCGCAATAGCGCTGATCTTTATTGAATATCTCGACTTTTTACGCAGGAGAAAGTAAACGCATAAAATGATATTGGCAGGTATTAAAAAATAGTGTGATCCAAAGAAGGTAAAAAATTCCATCACCTTAGTGGTGTCATTACTTACCAGTGATCGCGCAAAAGCAAAGGCCCTTTCATCTGCGCCTGTTTTATCAAGATAAAAAACCCGGTAAGCTATTATCAGGAAAGCAAAAAGACTAACGGTAAACACAATCAGAATGATCAGCAATTCCTTCGAAAAGAGAACCACTTTATCGGCTACTTTTTTTTGTGGGGTCACTGGATCCGGTTGTACCATATATTACATATATTATTCGATTAAGCTGTCAGATGTTGATAATACATAAACAATTATACCATTTGCGAACACGAAAATAATAAGTTGAGCCGGAAGTGGGGCGGCATTAAAATAAATGTTTCCACAACCAGTGTAGAATATTCCCAACAGTTTAAACGGCGCCGGTTGATTTATAAATACATAAGCGCCTTAACCCTTGATGGCAAAGGAATTGATGCGCTAACCCGTTTTGATGTATTGATTACGCTAAATATCAGCGTATGGTGAAGAAGATTGAAAACCGAATTTTATAATAAAATGTAAACTTATGAAACGTATTTTGATAGTGGGATGTATTATTGCAGGCCTCATGGCTTGTAATGACAATAACTCGGGTAATTCAACGAATAAAGACAGTACGTATACCACACCTTCAAATACCGATACGGGGCAAAGCATAGGACCCGGAGCAACGACCGATACAACGAGAAATATGCCGAGAACAAGTGAAGATACAACACGTCGTTAAGAATAAATAAATATGTGTTATGAAAGCACAAACTCAAACATTCGAATTGCTGGTAGACGGAACACCGTATGAAGTAAAAGCTACCCCCTATGAGTATAACGCCGAAACGCGTTTTCGGGTAACTTTTAACGGTAGCCCTATATATATATTTGTATGGGATTCAGAGATGAAACGGTTATCTGCTATAGGCGAGGGAACCGATACCATTCCCGATAATCTCGAGGAAGCCATTTCAAATCAATTAGAACGCTTAATGCAGAATGCTTAAGGCTAAACGCTAAATGCTTAATGCATAAAGGCGCCTTTATTGGCGTTAAGCGTTAAGCATTTGGCGTTTCGCTTTCAGCGTTTTTCATTAATTCCCGGTAATAATATACAGCCCTGATTTCAATATGTGAGAAGTCGTTACCCAATCTTTCTTTAACCGGGGTGGTGGCGGCTGTTTGCATGTTCAATTCTTCTATGGCCTGAAGAATAACCGGTATTTTGTTTTCAGGAACCAGTTCTTTTATTTCAATCTCGCCTGTACGTACAAAAGATGCCAGATGACCTTCAATGGTTGATACAGCAAGGTTCCGTTCTTTGGATATTTCGGATACATTTTTTCCCTCTCTGAATAATTGGAGACTCATACGGTGCGACTCGCCTTTTTGTGGCTTTGCCGTTATTTTTTCTGCTATTTGAACTATCTGAACCTCTTCTGCTTTTTTCTGCTCTTCCAGCAGTTCCAGTAAATCGGTGGCGCTCATTCCTTTTATCAACCCTTCGGTAAGTTGCACAGCCTGTTTTAACTGGTTTTTCTTTCTTTGTGGCAGCAGGCGCAATTGCTGAAGAGCGGTTACATACTTTCTTGCCTTTGTTTTTACCTTAACTTCATTGATATGGTTTTCAATAGAAGTTTCCATTTCATCCATGGCATTTATAAACCAGGTGGTGGCTGCCGTAATCCGCTGGTTTAAATGTTGATAGCCATCCTGCGGAGCGACAGGTAATAACTGTTCCAGTTGTTTGATAAACTTTTCAGCCATCTCCTGTTGTTTGGTCGCGACGTCTAAAATACCTCGGGCCCATTGTATACAATCATTTTTATCAGGGATCTGACGGCTTTCATAATCTTCATAATGCATTTGCAGGGCCTCGGTAAGTTTTATCCAGTCGAAAATCTGAAGCAGCGAGCGAGCCATAAAAACCTTTTGCTCATGCTGAAATTCCTGTTCCAACTGGTCGGCCTCTTTTTCAAGACGGGTAAATTCCAGCACCCGCTCATCGGTATTGATGGCAGATGGGTGAATGCGTGAAAATAAAATCAACCCCGATAGCGATGTTAAACGGCTGAGAGCCACATATACCTGACCCGGCGCAAAAGAAGCCCCCGCATCTATAATGGCTTTTTCAAAAGTAAGTCCCTGGCTTTTATGAATAGTAATAGCCCATGCCAGCCTGATGGGATATTGTTTAAAGGTGCCTATTTCTTCTTCCTCAATTTTGTCTTTTTCATTATTGTACTGGTACCTGATGTTTTTCCAGGTTTCTTTTTCCAGTTGCATATCATACTCTTCATCGGGGAAGCGAACAAAAATTTCGTTGTCCGCGATCTTTGAAATGATGGCAATTTTACCGTTGTAAAATCTACGGGATTCGCCTTTGTCATTTTTTATGAACATGATCTGCGCTCCTTCTTTCAGTTGCAACAGATCATCAGCTGGCAAAGCTCGTTCATTAAAATCGCCGCTCAGTTCACCTTTAAATTCATGAAGTTTGCCACTCAGCTTATTCAGTTTATTCTGATTAATGGAATCAGCTTTCGCATTGTGGGTGGTGAGCGTAATATAGTTGTCATTATCGGGCGATTCGTAACCCGGTAAATAATGCCGGTGCAGTAATTCAAGATCGGCAGCAGTAGATTTATTATTGCGGATATTATTAAGTACACCAATAAATTCAAGTTCGTGCTGGCGGTAGATCTTTTTCAACTCCAGATAAATGGGAGATTTTTGCTGTATTACCTGAGCATCGAAAAAGAAAGGGCTTTTATAATAACCTCTCAATACTTCCCATTCTTCATTATTAACAACAGGCGGTAGCTGAAACAGATCGCCGATATAAAGCATTTGAACACCACCAAATGGTTCATGATATCGCCGCCGCATATTGCGCAGAATGCAATCTATTTCATCCAGCAGATCGGCCCGTAGCATACTTACTTCGTCAATGATCAGTAATTCCAGCTCCTGTAGTAATTTTCTTTTATCGTTATTGAGGCGAAGATTTTTTAACAGCGTATGCGGTGTATTAAAATTGCTGTTGCTGTTCCAGCCTTGTTGTTGTGAGGGAATAAAAGCACCGAATGGCAACTGGAAAAAAGAGTGCATGGTAACGCCGCCTGCGTTGATGGCGGCTACTCCGGTAGGCGCTATGATGGCCATTTTTTTGAAGCAGTTATCGCGAATATATTTCAGAAAAGTAGTTTTGCCGGTACCTGCTTTTCCTGTAAGAAAAATATCGCGGTTTGTTTGATTCACAAACCGAACAGCCAGTTGAAAGAACTGATTGGATGTATCGGTAGAAAATGCCATGACGCCTCGCTTTGCAGCAAGATAAGTAATGCGATTAAAAGAGCAATGATTATACAATAGAACACCAGGTATTTTTATCAACGTTTAGGATGTGTTATACTGTTAGTCCCGGTTGGTTGGTTATTGGAGCTAAAACTATTGGATTGTCTTGGTCGGTTCCACTTTTTCCGGATATATTAAAGAATCAGCCTGAAACTTGAGGTCACAATTTGTGATCTCAAGTTGGGATTCGGTAAATAGCCAGAGCTTTCTAAGGTCACAAATTGTGACCTTAATTGCATTTGGTAAATCAAGCGGGCTTTTCTAAGATCACAATTTGTGATCTTAAAGCCGATATGTTCTAAATTAAAAATAGTTGGAGGAAATGCCGGTATTTCGGCTGGCGCGCTAAATCAATTTAGGATGAAATCTGAGTAATGTTTTCTACCCGAAAGTCAATTTTTTTGGCTTTTTTTTATGATTTAGGCAACAAAAAGTTGATGAAATAAAAAATACTGCTATATTAGCTGTGCCAAAATGAAAAAAGCCATCCGTAGAAACGGCTGGCCTCTAACGATTGCTTGCCATATGAAAAAAAAGATAAGTCTTCTTGTCTTTTTGAATACTGCGTATTAACTTGCCGTATTCTTTTAGAGCCTCTAATGATTGCTGTTCACACTAACGATTGCTTCCCATTATCATTTTGCTCATTTGCTGAATCAAAAGTAGGATGTAATTCCGTACCTTTCAAATCATCTTACTACCGGTTTAATTACGCCAAAAGCGTGAAAGAAATCCTAAAACCCTTACCGGTATTGAGTTTCAGGCAAATTTCATAATTATGTCCAACCGATTTACAGACGCGTTGTTTCAATTGGTTCATTCACTGGAGAAGTCGGAAAAGAGGCACTTTAAACTTTATATAAAAAGAAGCTCGGCCAAGGAAGACTTGAAAATCATACGGTTATTTGATGCGCTGGATAAGCTGCCGGAGTATGATGAAAAGTTGTTGCTGAAAAAGCTACCAGATATTCAAAAGCCGCAGCTGGCAAACATAAAAACGCATTTATATAAGCAGTTATTGGCAAGCCTTAGGCTGTTAAAAGCTACCGAAAATATTGATCTTCAACTGAGTGAGCACCTTGATCATGCTCGTCTCCTTTACAATAAGGGATTAAAACTGCAAAGCCTTAAAATTCTTGAAAAGGCTAAGGAAATCGCACGCGATAACCAGAAATTCAATTTTCTGGCCCAGGTAATTTCTTTGGAGAAGAAAATCGAAACACTTCACATTACCCGCAGTTCCACCGAAAAAACCGCCTCACTGGCCGAAGAGGCCCTTGAAATCAGTGGTCACATTGATCGCGTAACACGGCTTTCGAACCTGGCCCTGCTGCTGTACCGGTGGTTTGTGCTGAATGGTCATGCGCGTAACCCTGAAGATGTGCGGGACTTAAACACCTTTTTTAAAGAATACCTGCCAACCGACGTAGATGCCGTAAAAGGTTTTTATGAAAAGCTGTACCTGTACCAGAGCTATAACTGGTACGCCTTTATTAAGCAGGACTTTTTAATGTATTACCGTTACGGGCAAAAATGGATCGATCTGTTCAATGAACAACCCCTGATGAAAGAGGTTGAAACCGGTCACTATGTAAAAGGCATGCACAACCTGTTGAATGCTCATTTTGATCTGCGCAATTTCAAACAGTTTGAAATTACGCTAAAACAGTTTGAAGAATTTGCCGAAACGCCGATAGCGAACCACCACGATAACTTTCGCACGCATACCTTTATTTATATTAACAGCGCTAAGATCAATCAGCACCTGATGCAGGGAACATTTCAGGAAGGGCTGGCGCTGGTACCTTCTATTGAAGAAAAGCTGGAAGAGTATGCCTTATACGTTGACCAGCATCGTATTCTGGTTTTCAATTATAAAATTGCCACCCTATATTTCGGGAACGCCGAATACGAAAAGTGCATTGATTACCTGCAGCGGATCATCAATGGTCCAATGGACCTTCGCTTAGATCTGCAATGTTATGCCCGGTTGTTGCATATGCTGGCCCATTATGAAATGGGGAATTATGAGTTGATGGAGTCGCTTACCAAATCGGTTTACCGGTTTATGGTGCGCATGAAGAACGTGACCGTGGTAGAAGAAGAGATGTTGCGATTTCTGCGCAATTCCTTTGGCGTAAGTCCGCGTGAGTTAAAGCCTGAACTGGAAAAGTTCCTTAACAAGATCAAACACCTTGAAAAGAACCGGTACGAAACCCGCGCTTTTGCCTATCTGGATATTATTTCATGGACAGAAAGTAAAGTGTACGAAAAGCCCATGCAGGCAGTTGTGTATGGCAAGTATCTTGAGAGCAAACACCGGGAAAAAGTGCCGGCTTAATTAATTACCTAAGGCTATAAAAATCATTGATTTACCCCGATTTATCGGGGTTTTCTTTTTGCCGGAACCCAAATTGTAAGCATAGAACATAGCATTGAAAATCAATGTTCTAACGCCTTATAGGCGAGTTATAGGCGACTTATAGGTATTTAAGTGATACCTGCTTTATACCTTGTTTACCCCTTTGTTACCTATTTTTTGCCTTCTCCCTAAGGAAAGGGTAAACAAAGTATAAAGGAAGTATTAATCAGGTATTACTAAAGACTATTGATCCTGGTTTGTTTGATATTGGCTGACATTTTGTTGGGTATTTGTTGGGTATTTAGTAGGTATGTATTGGGTTTTGTACGGAGAGGGACCCAATAAATACCCAACAAGACCCTAGCAAAACCCCAACGAGGGGCCCAATAAAGGCTTAACAAAATAAAGACACTATTCAAAACTCAAATCATCATAGTCGGGGTCGATTCTGAGGCGGTTCAATTTTTTGCGGGCAGGGCCAGCCTGATTTCCACGGTAACTGCTTTTCTTTTTGATTTGAAGAGGTTTGCTTTCCGGCTGAGCTACCTGAATTGACTGTAAAGGGTTTATCTCAGTCGGGATCATCAGCTTGTTTTTGGCGCGGGTTGCTGCTACATACAAAACATTTATTTCTTCAATAAGACGGTTTTTGTCCCACTCATTTATTTTAGAGCCACCCTTTTCGCGAATATATTTTTGCAGCTTTTCTTCATTAATAAAGTCGCTTAACAAAGTTACTTCGTCGTACTCCATTCCCTTACACCGGTGAACAGTGCTGAAAACCATATCGGCTTTTTGTTTATCGGTTACTTCATTTTCTTTTAACTGGCTCACCAGATGGGGTAAATCGTTACCATACTCCTTCACAACATCAACAATAACAGAAAGGCTGTTATCTTCGGTTTTTTCAATATAGTCCTCCAGCTCCTTCATCGTTGTCATGCCTGCAATAAGCTTATCTCTGATCTTATCGTGTTTGCCGTTGTACAAATTCAGTATGTCGTATAAAGAAGCGCCTTCATCGGCAAATGTGTAGCTGCTCATCTTTCCTTCAAAAAACACCTTTTTAATAGAGCCCTGCTGCCATTGTGCAACAGCGTTCATCAGCAAACTTAAATTGGTTCGTGCAAGCGTGGCTTTTGTAAAGGAAAATTCACTTCCCTCTCCGGCGCCAATTACTTTTACCGCTTTTGGCTGATCGAGGTATTTTTTCCATGCCAGTATTTTATTGGCAATAAGCGCTATTTCATCATTAAAGCGAAAACTGTTGCTAAGGTTGTAAAATGGGAAGTCGGTTTTTAATAAGCTGTTAATGGCAAAGCGCCATCCATAGATCTGCTGGTGTATATCGCCAACGATAATTTTTGTGGCCGGTTGTTTTAAAAAAACATCCAGCATGGCGCCGCTGGCATCCTGTCCTTCATCAAATAAAATATAATCATAAGGCAGTTTGGGCTCGCTGAGTTGAAACTTCTTTAAATAAAAATCGTGGGTAATGGCAATGGAGCCTTTGTCCATTTTTGCCAGCGCCTGACGGGTAAACTGTTCAATAACACTATAAAAGTTGGTTACAAACTGTTGGGCTTTGGGGTCGGTAATTACATCATTATAATTTAACTCCTGAACCCTGGTGGCAGTACTGTTGCAGAAAAAGCTGATGAATTTATTGATGTGGCTGGCGATCATGTAATCAACATGCAGATCGCCGGTATCGATACCTAAAAGTTCAACCCATTCGTAACTTTTGTAGCCCTGGTTAAGCGTATAGCCGCTCATTTTCACAATAGAATCAAATGCCAGGGAATGGGCCGTTTCAACCTTTACATTCTTTAAACCGGCAGCGGTAAACTTTTGCTCTGCTTCAGTTTTTACGCTCCGGTTAAAAGCCAGATATAAAATGCGTTTATTCGAAGGGCGGGTTTTGGCGTATTCAATAAGCGTAGTGGTTTTGCCACTGCCAGCCACGGCATTGATTACTATGTTTTCATTGGTTTGAATAATGGCCTGCTGTTCATCCGTCAATTGCATACACATCAGTTTAGTATACTCATCTCCGTAGAGATGTTTTAAAGATATTGCAAAATATAATACAATATGTGTTTGTGGAAATGAATCCGCCGGGTCTTTTGTATATTTATTGTCATAACAGTCCCGTATGTCAATACAAAAGTGGCCCCTTCTTATCGTTTCCTTACTTAGTATAGCAGCAAATGGTCAGGTAGCGTTACCTGTTCCGCGTAATTTACAGTCATCTTATGAAAAAGGTACCCGCACGGTTACCGGTGAGCCGGGTACTAAGTACTGGCAAAATACCGGCAATTATATCATCGATGTAAACTTTAATCCCGATACCCGTTTGGTATCTGGCACTGTTAATATCGAGTATATTAATAATAGTCCGAATACCCTGCAGCATATTGTTTTTAAGCTGTATCCAAATATTTACAAAAAGGGGAACATTCGTATGATGCCGGTAAGGCCGGAAGACATAACCGACGGCGTACACATTGCTTCTTTGCAGATCAATAATAATACGCTTGACAGCACGAGGTTTAGAATTGACGGTACTAATATGACGGTGCCTATTCCACCGCTTGCATCGGGCGGAAAAATTCAATTCAGCATCAATTATTCCTATACACTGAATAAAACTTCACATATACGCACGGGTGAAATTGAATCAGGCGCTGCTTTTATTGCCTATTTTTTCCCACGCATTGCGGTTTATGATGATGTAGATGGTTGGAATATGGAACCGTATCTGGGACCCGCAGAGTTTTACAACGACTTTTGCAATTTTAATGTAGCTATTACAGTGCCCGCAAATTATCTGGTATGGGCAACAGGTGATTTGAATAACTGCAGCGAAGTGTTGAACGATACTTACTGCAAGCGTCTGCAAACAGCCGAGTCGCAGGATGAAGTCACTGATATTGTAGACACACTCGATCTGCAGCAAAAGAACATCACCAAACAAAACCCATCCAACACATGGAAGTTTTCTGCATCAGATGTTACCGATTTTGCTTTTGCTGTAAGTGATCATTACTTATGGAAATCAACCAGTGTAAATGTTGATCCTGCATCAAAAAGAAGAACGCGTGTGGATGCGGTCTTCAATCCCAAACACAAAGATTATTACGATGTAATAGACTTTGCCCGTAAAACAGTATGGGCAATGAGTTATCAGTTTCCGAAATGGCCGTATCCATATTCACACGAAACAGTTTACGATGGGCTCGACCAAATGGAATATCCCATGATGGTGAATGATAACCCACTTGAGAGCAGGGCCGAAACTATTGAGCTGGTTGATCATGAAATATTCCACACCATGTTCCCTTTTTACATGGGCATCAATGAAACAAAATATGGCTGGATGGATGAAGGCTGGGCTACCATTGGCGAATGGCTTATTACACATGTAATCGACACAAGCCTTACCGATGAATATGGCATACATGGTTATGAAAATGTAGCAGGAACAGAAGATGACGCACCTATAACCACCATCACTACTCAAATAAGCGGTTCTTCATTTTTTGTTAATTCATATCCGAAACCCGGTATGGGATATTTGTATGTGAGAGATATGCTGGGCGATTCGCTTTTCAACAAAGCCCTGCATTACTATATACAGGAGTGGCATGGCAGGCATCCGATTCCGTACGATTTTTTTAATTGTATGAATAAGGGTTCCGGAAAAGATTTGAACTGGTTCTGGAAGAGATGGTTTTTTGATGATGGTGTACCTGATCTGGCCATAAAAAAAGTAAGTAAAGCTGCTGCCGGGTACACTATTATTGTTGACTGCAAAGGCCATAAGCCTGTGCCGGTTGATTTGTTGATCACTTTCGCCGATGGCACAAAAACCTCCTTTCACCGGTCAATAGCCGTATGGGAAAAAGCAAACAGCCTTACCATTTCATTGCCGGCAAAGGGAACTATTAAATCAGTTACACTGGGCAGTACTTATGTACCTGATGTGAACAAAAAGGATAATGTGTGGCCGGAGGGTTACCTCGCGAGATAAGCTCCATCAACCGGGTAATAGCTTCCGGTAACAAAAGACGCTTTATCGGAACTTAGCCAAACCACCAGTTCGGCAACTTCCTGTGGTTCACCAAGGCGGCCAATGGGATGGAGTTGTACCAGGGCTTGGCGCGACTGTTCATCCATGCTGCCCAGCAGAGGTGTATTAATAAATCCTGGTCCCACAGCATTAATTCGAATGCCCTGCGACGAAAATTCAAGGGCCGCATTTTGGGTTAATCCTACCACGCCGTGTTTGGCGGCTACATAAGCTGCAGAATTGGCAAAACCTACCTGACCTAAAATAGAGGCCATATTAACGATGGCTGAATTTTTTCGTTTTCCCTGCAGCATGGCCTGGATTTGATATTTCATGCAATAAAAAACGCTGCTAAGATTAATAGCTATCACTTTATTCCAGTTTTCTATGGTCAGGTCGGCAATATTGCTGATATCGCCACCAATGCCTGCATTGTTACAGGCGATATTGATCTGGCCATAATTTCGCAATGTTTCCTGAACCAGTTTTTCACATTGTTGGGGATCGCTTACGTCGGCACGTACAAAAACGGCATCGCCATCAATTGTTCTGATTTTGTCTACAGTTTCGTTTCCTCCTTTTTCGTTGACGTCAGAAACAACTACTTGGGCGCCATGCTGGGCGTACAAAATGGCAGTCGCTTGTCCAATTCCGGAACCAGCGCCTGTAACCAGGGCTACTTTGCCGGTGCACATGTTTTCCATAAACGTATTTTAAAAATGACAACTTGTTGGCACACAAGTGCTGCAATCGATATGCCACTGAGGGTTTACCCTAGTTTATAATAGTGGTTAGCAGGTGATTACCATTTTTTTTATATTTTCATTCGTTTTTCCTCAATTTAATTCGCATCTTTGCAGAAGCTTGCTGCCATTATTATTCCGTTATTTATTCCATTGTAAAACCTCTTTTTTTATAATGTACACGCACATCTGGTTAAAATACCTGCCCATCATCAGAATTTTACTGAAGAAATCGGCAGCAGGTGATCAAACCCTGAATCTCAATCGTCCTGACTTTGAAAAGGCTGGTGTTGCCCGTAAAGCAGGATACAAATTCACCATCGAATTTAAAAATGGAAAGGTGGCTAATGTGATCAGTACGTCACAACTGGCGCTTGATCTGGCTACTGTTTTGTTGGAAGATGGTACCGTTAAAGGTTTGTTAGCAACAAACAATTACGAGGTGAGTTTGAATACCAAGTTTCAGCTGAGCATTAAAAATTGCACACCGCAGACTGCAGCACTGGCTCTGGAAGAGACAACTGCCTAAGGTCTACAATAGAAACTGCAAAACAGAACTTCCCATATGGGAGACTGTTGAAATTTTTTCTATGCCTCGCGCTTAGCGCGGGGCTTTTTTGTTTAGTCCCTCTAATTTTTTATGCACATTTAGACCTTTCTCGCTGTAGAGTAAAAAAGAATTTTTACTCCTTTCGTAATCCCGGAAGGACGTAAATTGCAGCTTATGCAGGATTATTTACAGGGTTTAAACGAACAACAGCGTGAAGCTGTACTACATAGAGATGGTCCGATTATGATTGTGGCAGGCGCCGGAAGTGGTAAAACAAAAGTGCTTACTACACGTATTGCTCACTTAATGGCTACCGGTGTAGATTCCTTTAATATTCTCGCACTCACCTTTACCAATAAGGCCGCGAAGGAAATGAAGGAGCGTATTGAGAAAATTTTAGGTAATAACGAAGCCAGAAATTTATATATCGGCACTTTCCATAGCGTGTTCGCCCGCATTTTACGTGGCGAGGCTCATCGCATAGGCTATCCCAATAACTTCACCATTTACGATACCGACGATGCAAAAAGTGTTGTGAAAACAGTGGTGAATGAACTGAATTTAGACGATAAGCATTACAAGCCCGCAACAGTATACAATCGTATTTCCAGTGCAAAAAACGCGCTGGTAGGCCCAGTGGAATATGCCAATGACTATGCCCTTCAGCAGGAAGACATGCGTAATAACCGTCCGGCTATTGCACAGATCTTTGACGCCTATGTTAAACGCTGTTTTAAAAACGGCGCTATGGATTTTGATGACCTGTTGCTGAAGTTTTATGAATTGCTTAAAAATGTACCTGAAGCACTCAGCAAATACCAGCGCAAGTTTAAATACATTCTGATCGACGAGTACCAGGATACCAACCCGGCCCAGTATGAAATTATTAAACTGCTTGGCGCTATGCATGAAAATGTATGCGTAGTGGGCGACGATGCACAAAGTATTTACAGCTTCCGCGGCGCTACCATTCAAAACATTCTTCAGTTTCAGAAAGATTATGAAGATGCCAAAGTGGTAAAGCTGGAACAGAATTATCGCAGTACAAAAAGC
>Ga0105239_10001381_pt1 | contig 32559 bp, 31 predicted proteins | sample KBSC44metaG_FD_92761 | JGI IMG/M metagenome (GOLD analysis project Ga0105239, IMG submission 92761) | Corn rhizosphere microbial communities from Kellogg Biological Station, Michigan, USA - KBS C4-4 metaG | ecosystem: Host-associated > Plants > Roots > Rhizosphere > Soil | place: Michigan, USA...
AGCGAGCGGTGAGGTTGATTCTTTTATTCTACGAGATACGTTTTTTGAAAGGGCCGCCACAATGTACCTGGGCCGCCACAATGTACCTAGGCACCCACGGGCATCTTGCTGCGAGAGGTTGGCTAAGCTTGGCATGCAATCAAACTCCCAAATTGAGGCGGGAGAGGCTCAAAAGCCACTGGAGGATGCCAGCCTCTGCGAGACGAGGCCTCGAACAATAGGTAGCATTGCGAAATACCAACAAAAATTGGCAGCGAATGATTCTAGTATGTGTTTCCGTGAATGAGAACTTCGAACGCAGGCGGTTGAACAACTGCGACCAAGCGGAGTGTGTCTTTCGTAATTATGCCTGTTTGCAGATGTAGTGAGAGGCCCTTCAGCCAAGTTTTAAACGTCACTGTGCCTCAGTAGCACGAGTAGCACGGATACACCGTCCCTGTGGAGCACAGGAGCCAGCGGGACAGGGGTGACGGATCTCGTTCGCTTGCATGGGTGCGTGCCTAGCTCTGCGCTGGTGTGCTTTTCGGACATGCAGGCACTTAGAATGCTGAGCTCTCTCTGGCCACGGAGTAAGAGGTCCCCTCAGATGTGGCGTTTGCTTCCAGGGGCAACGGAAGCGACCAATGTAGCCGAAAGCTAGCCCAGCGAAAAGGCGTGCTCTTGATGTCGACTGGCTCAATGCTTGTTTGTCTAGGCCTCCCTCTTCCCGGTTTTCCAACCTGAATTCTCGAGATCGACGCGTCTCCTTGATCGTGAAGCCCGAAACAACTGCCTTTATTTGCATGCCATTACGTTTTTAGCCTGGCCTGGCGACTCTGCTGGCAAGTTAGAGCAATTCAATAATGAGAAGCATGGATGTCCGAACAAAAGCCTTCCCATGCCAAGGGAGAGATGAGCATCGCCTTGTACTCCTCCAGCCTGCCCTGTGAACCTGAGAACCTGCATCCTCAGTCACTTGAGGACCAGGGTAGGAGATAAAAACAAGCGGTGGTCTGGGCGGAGGGTGGACCAGAGGTTGAAGCACTACCCGGAGGCGCAGGTAATGGGATGGCCATGAGAGAATTGGAATGTTCAGCTTGCATAGGCCACGTCGACCAAGACGATGGCAGCTGGATTCGGTGCAGGAAAAGGAGCCATGGCCACAGGGCCGGAGCTTGGAGATGCAGATCGCGGCTGATGTGGAGGTGTACAGGGATAGGAGATGGACTGATATAGCTCATCGATTGGGCCAGGACGGCCTGCGGGGCCGCGGGGCAGAACCTGTCACCACCGATGTCCCTGCCTTAAGGCTTTTTGTCTTGTCCAACTTCAAGTTTTACTGCGAACGCCGGCAGCACGCAGACAGGGCCGCCAGGGCATCAGAAGATGGGTTGATGCGATAGAGTTCGGAGATGGTAGAGTACTCCGTACCTGAGCTGAGGACTGTGCCCTCGAGGTCCCCGAAGAGAGAGGATCACGGACGGAGGGAGAGAAAGGCAGTTTCCCGATGCAAAGTTAAACAAGACTCGGTGGTGAAGTGGTCAACCAGCCTCCTCTTTACCCTGATTTGGAGGTGAAGTCATCTTGATATTGACGCCGATCGTCCCTGCCTCGCAAGTCGTCTGTCCTCGCCGCCTTCCCTCTACCCCCAGTCGCACTTGGCGCCTTCTTCCTTCTTCCGTTTGCTTGTTTCCTTCTCCACCCTGAGTCTGCACGCGCTTACCAGACTTCCAGCCTCAACCAGATCTCTCCCCTTTACCGAGTGCCAGTCTCTCGTCTCTCATCTCTCATCTCTCACCTGGCCTGCTTGCCTGCATATACTAGTGAGGGTAGTAGAGAGCACTACTCCAGTATCCGCTTGCCTGCCTTGCTGTTTACCATTCCACATCTCCTACCACCCGCCTGTGTGTCGTCTACTCCTGCTCCTCCGTCGATCGCAGATACTCCATCCATCCCAGCTGCCACCTCTGCCAACCACCGTCACGCCAATAAAAACTTCCTCCTGCGCTTCAACCTCTTCACTCTTCTCTTCTCCTTACTCCTCCTCACTCCCAACCTCACCAACGCTTGGATCCGTCCATCTCGTCTACGAGTTACCTCTCTCGCAAACTAGCCGTGCATTCTCTTACCGCCAGCACCCTTTACGTTGCGTAACTCTCAATCACCATACTCACCATGAAGTCCATACTCACCCTCACTTCCTTCATCTCCCTCGCCCTCGCCCAGTCCCTCTCCGACTTGCCACCATGCGGTGTATGTACCATCCTCAGCGCTCCCCTTGTCAGCCACTCAAGTCACTGACATCACACTCTAGCAAATTTGCATCAACAATATGCTCGGTCTATCCTCCAGTCTTGGCTGTCCCGAGGTCAACGGCCAACCTGATGTTCCTTGCCTTTGCCGGAATGTGAACTTTGGTTATGGTATCCGTGACTGCGCCAACGAAGCTTGCCAATCTAGCGCAGATGTCGGCCCTGTCATCGCCTTTGGTCAGAGCTACTGTGCTTCTGGTAAGTTCTGATGGGCCCAAAATTGCTATGAGGGATCACAGCTCACTCTTTACCAGTCGCTACAGGTGCCTCTTCAACTGCCGTCCTCAGCGCTACTGAAGCTTTGACCCAGGGTGGAAGTGGCACTAGCGCTGGTGGTAGCGGTGCCACAGGTACTGCCACAAGTGCTGCTGCTGGTGGTACTGGTGCTAGTGGTTCTGGAGCCAGTGGTACCAATGGTGGTAGCAGCTCTGCCATCTCCACCGCCCCCGTCCTCACCACCATCGTCTCCGATGGAAGCACAATCACCAGCACAATCGGCAGCACAACCATCTTTGGCGCTGCTGGAGCTGCTGCCTCCTCCGTTGCTGTCACCACCGAAGCTATCCTGTCCACAATCGTCAGCGACGGAAGCACCATTACAAGCACCATTGGCAGCACCACCCTGTTCAGTCAAGTGAGTCACCCTACATCCAGTCGCCTCGCTTCCAAATGCTAATCTGTCATTTTCCAGGTCAGTTCAGCCGCCTCTGAAGCCAGCGAGTCTGGAGCTTCCGTGGCATCCAGCGCCTCAGCTGCTGCTAGTTCCATCGCCTCCAGTGCCTCGGGTGCCGCAAGCTCAGCCTCCGAATCCGCTGCATCTGTTGCCAGCTCCGTCAGTTCAGGATTGCAAAGCGCAACTAGCGCCGCCGGTGGTTCTGGATCATCCTCCAGCTCCGGAAACGCTGCTATGCCTCAGATGACCCTTGCTGCTCAAAATGTTGCCGGTCTTGCCGGTCTTGCTGCAATCATGTTGCTGTAAAGGGTGCATGACTCTCACTTCACTTCCGAGAGGTGATCACGAGCTTTTCCATATTTTCCCAAATCACTGTTGATACCCCGATATCCAGAAGGGCGTTCCCATGCATCATGATTCTTAGGTGGATTCCCAAAACGACTAATACGGAGTCACGGCATTGGCCGTGCCACGGAAAGGATGAATTGATGCTTTACGGATCCATGTTTTTTTATCAACCCAGCATAACACATCAAGGCAGAAATGAGTAGTTGCTGTAATAGGTCTTGAAATAGACTGATAGCTAATAGTACTAATAGTACACAATTGCATGAAATCCAAGCTTTGGAAGAATGCACAAGGACAAATGGCTGTCTTATACGAGACCCTCCTTCAGTCAGTCGCCCCTTGCCGTGCCTCAACCTTCCAAAAGCATCCGCGCCCAATTTACTCAACTGATGGATTTCTGTCCAGAAGCTACTTGCTCCTTTCGAAGCCTGTAAAGGACTAGCTTTGCTAAGCAAGCGAAAGCATCACCGGCACCAGCGCCAGGCAGAATAGGCAGCCCTCGTGGCACTGGCAAGATCAAACAAAGGAGTCCATGCACCTAATTGGCTCATAATCTCGGAATTCTAGAAGGAAGATGATCAACGCGCGTTGTGTGGTGTTCCGAGGTTGGGGGCGATCTCATTGCGGGTAGGCTGCCTGGAGCTGATAGGCGGCAACACGTCATTTTCGAACTTAGAGTGGTTTTCTCTGCTACGCGTCAGGAACGCGACTATGATTCACTGGCAACAGCCAACAGCATAATCGTTGACCAGCAGGTGCAACGGTAGAGCGGATGTGGCCTAATCACCAGTCCTGTATTTCCAAAGCTATCCAGGTCTCAACTCCGGCCTCAGGCTTCTGGCTTGCTGCCTTGACCAGATCCGTTCACTTAAAGACACGACGTAAAATTTGCCCCTCGACTTTCAATCCATCTTCTTCTCAACTCAGGCTTATCCGTTGCCACTTCACTTCATCGGTCTGCTTTGCTGAAGTTGTTCAAATGCCACGATCAAAACAAGCCAGCTTGGGGTTCGTTACTGTTGGATCTTCCAAACATTCATATTGCTGACAGGTCATATAGCAACTTCCTCGGAAACAAATCCAACGGTAACAAGCCCAAGTCTCAGTCTACCCTCTCTTTCAATCGAAAATCCGCCCCAAAGGATAAAAGTTCGAATCTAGACGCAGAGGGTGATAACGATGATACTGAGCAGACGTCAGGAACCCCTCCCCACGACGATGCGGAGGGCGCTATACCTTCTGAAGAGCAAGCAGTTGCCCTCAAGCACAAGAAGCCGAGTGGTGAAGTTGAAGAGGATCTAGAAGGTACAGATGATGAGCCAGTATCCAGGAAAAGAAGAAAGACATCGAAGTCCCAAAGTCCTGCGAGATCCAATGGTGCTAAAGGAGCCAAGGGGGCTTCGAAAGCCACCAGGGCCATTCCAGAGGATTCCGCTTCCTCTGACCAGGAAAATATTTCTTCGGACCCGGAAGAACTAGCATCAAGTGAGGAGACAAAACCAAAACCTGGCAAGAAGAAGGTTGGCAAAGCTCAATCCAGTGTACCAAAACCTTCTAAAGATCCATATCCTGACTGGAAAGCTGGAGAGCCTGTGCCATATGCAGCACTATGTACTACGTTCTCCTTGATCGAGCTTACCACGAAGCGACTTCAGATTACCGCATATTGCTCTGCATTTCTGCAACAAGTCCTGCGTTTGACACCAAATGATCTGCTTCCAACTATTCAACTCATGCTCAACAAACTCGCAGCCGACTATGCTGGCATTGAACTTGGTATTGGCGAGTCATTAATTATGAAAGCCATTGGAGAGAGTTCTGGTCGTTCGCTGGCAATAATCAAGGCTGATCATCAGAAGATTGGAGACCTGGGCTTAGTTGCCGCAAAGAGCAAATCCAAGCAAGGTCAGATGTTCAAGCCGAAACCTTTGACCGTCCATGGAGTCCACCAAGGTCTTCTTGACATTGCTAAGATGGAAGGCCATGGTTCTCAGGACCAAAAAGTCCGAGCAATCAACAAATTGATGGCATCTGCAGACGTTTCGTCTGCCAGCAAAACAGTCGACATCAATAAAGATAAGGGAGGGCCTTCGGAAGCAAAGTTCCTTGTCAGGTTTCTGGAAGGGAAGCTCCGTCTCGGTCTGGCTGAAAAGACAGTGATCATTGCCCTCGCACAGGCCGTGGTGACACATGAAGCAGGAAAGAAGGGAAAGATTACTAGTGCTGAACAGTTGGCCAAGGGAGAAGCTGCCCTCAAGACTGTGTACAGTGAATTACCATCTTACGAGGTCATTATCCCCGCAATGCTGGAACACGGAATTTTCAAATTGCACGAAAGTTGCAAACTCCAACCGGGAGTGCCCCTGAAGCCCATGTTAGCCAAACCAACAAAGTCGATCACGGAGGTACTCGATCGCTTCGAGGGTAAAGATTTTACATGCGAGTACAAGTATGATGGAGAACGAGCACAAATCCATTATGTTGCGCCCGAATCCATGAGTGATTACCCAGCAGCATCAAACACTCTTGTCAAAGATCCCAAGGCATTCAAAGGACTAGCATCCATTTTCTCTAGGAATTCCGAAGATCTTTCCAAAAAATATCCAGATATCTTGGAAAAGCTGGATACCTGGATCAAACCGTCCACCAAAAGCTTTGTCTTGGATTGCGAGACAGTGGCATGGGATCCTCAGAACAAGAAAGTCCTTCCATTCCAACAGCTGATGACGCGTAAACGCAAAGATGTGAAAACTTCTGAAGTGACGGTCAAAGTGTGCGTGTACGCATTCGACATGCTGTTTTACAACGGGGAGGCTTTGGTGAAAAAGTCTCTCAGAGAACGTCGGGAGTTGTTGCATGCAGCCTTGGAGCCTGTCGAAGGCGAGTTCAACTTTGCTCAATATGGCGACTCCAAAGACATCGAAGAAATCCAGAAGCTGTTAGATGAATCAGTAAAAGCATCCTGTGAAGGCCTTATGGTCAAGATGCTTGATTCAGAAGAGTCAGGCTACGAACCAAGCAAACGGTCTCGAAACTGGCTCAAGGTCAAGAAAGATTATCTATCAGGTGTTGGCGACTCACTCGATTTGGTTGTCTTGGGCGCATACTTTGGCAAAGGTAAACGAACTTCCGTCTACGGTGCGTTCCTCCTGGCAGCGTACAATTCTGAGACCCAGAACTTTGAGACTGTCTGCAATATCGGTACTGGCTTTTCCGACGTTGACTTGGTGGAACTCCACAAAGAACTTTCGGAACATTTGATTGAGGGGCCCAAACCTTTCTACAGTCATAGCACTGTCAAGAATGATCAACCAGATGTCTGGTTCGACGCCCGCTATGTATGGGAAGTCAAAACTGCTGATCTCACCCTAAGTCCGCGATATCGAGCTGCCATTGACGAGATGGGTGGAAAGAACGGTATCAGCTTGCGGTTTCCCAGATTTATCCAGAGAAGAGAGGACAAGAAACCCGAGGATGCAACAACCACCAGCGCCGTGGCTGAAATGTACCGCAAGCAAGAAGTCATCGCCAAGGAGGGCAAAAGTAAAGGGGGGGTTGATGATGACTTTGAGTATTGATTCAGTTGTAGCACAGCTATATTGGCAGGGCAATATGGTATTGCGTCCCACCCTGTCACACTCTATCACAATGGTTGTGAGAATTGCGAGGCTGTGGCTTAGTATGCATAGGAATGATGTGACATGAAGATACTGGTGCAGAATGGGGAACAGAGTCTTAGACTAGTGGTACGGAAAGGGAAGGGCATGAACATAGGAGTGGTTATACTGAGTTTAGCTTTGCTGTATTTTACAAGCCATTGCATCTTCAGGAACACCAGCAGGGAGATCGCCATTGAGGGCCATGTCATCCACTCCTCCGTATTGCAGTCATACCTACCTGGATCCATATAACGACCAGATGACATATTGTACACCTCTAACGGAGCATGTCACTCCAGTGGACTACTCAGGGAGGCTTTTCCGTGTCCCGTCGGGATCTCGCCGCCGCACCACTCCGCTACGGCTCATACACGGATTCAATTGCCGAGCGGGCGAACAGGAACTGTTCAATTAGCTATTATGGACATGGACGTGGACCTGGGTATGTATACCCTTCTCCACACTCCCACCTCCATCTCCATCTCCAACATGATGTGATCCGATGTGATGTGATGAATCGATGATTGATGATTGATGAATCCCCCATTTCTTGTTCAGGGCGAGAGAAACCTGATTGTCATTGATGAAAGGTTTTGGTTTTGTGTTGAAACTTATCAAAATACATGAACTCCAGGAGAGAAGAAAACCACGACTTGGTACTTGAATGGTTTGAAATTGGAACAGAGCAGAGCAGAGCAAAGCGGAGCATTATCATATCAAGGCAGGCGGGGCATGCTCATGCTCATGCTCATGCTCATGCTCATGCAGCATCACTCTTAAGGCTTGACCTGTGATTGTACATCGATATCATTATCGAGGCCGACAAAGCAGAATTATCTGATATATATACAAACCAAAGTCGAAGACCATGGCTCTCAACGCCGATGGCGCAGCGGGGAAGAATATCCCCAGCCGCGACAACGAGCCCGCCACCCATTCCACTACTACCAACAACACCAACACTGCTAGCAACACGACTACTACTCCAGCAATACCAGACGACTACAACCTCGTGCGCCCGATCACATCGACCTCGGGGCTGCGGCAAGGGCTCACAAGCTATGGGGACGCGCACTTCTCGCTGTTCCTGCGCAAGGTCTTCATCAAAGCGCTGGGGTATTCGGACTCGGCGTTATCGTCGCCGATCGTGGGGATCATCAACACGTACTCGTCGTTCAACCCGTGCCACAGCAACGTGCCGCAGCTGATCGAGTCGGTAAAGCGCGGGGTGCTGGCGTCGGGCGGGCTGCCCGTCGACTTCCCGACCATCAGCGTGCACGAGAGCTTCGCGAGCCCGACGAGCATGTTCCTGCGCAACCTGATGGCCATGGATACGGAGGAGATGGTGCGCGCGCAGCCCGTCGACGTCGTCGTGATGATTGGCGGGTGTGATAAGACGGTGCCGGCGCAGCTCATGGGCGGCATCAGTGCGAACAAGCCTGCTTTGCCGCTCATCACGGGCCCCATGATGCCGGGCTCGGTGCAGGGCGTGCGCGTCGGGGCCTGCACCGATTGTCGCAGTAGTTGGGCCAAGTATCGCGCGGGCGCGATGGATGTCGAGGATATCATGGGCGTCAATGAGGAATTGGCGCCCACGGGCGGCACGTGTGGCGTCATGGGCACCGCGAGCACCATGGCGTGTGTGACGGCGGGATTGGGCCTGTTGGAGTTGAGAGGCGGTGCGACCGCTGCGGCAGTGAGTTCTGCGAGGCTGAGGGTTGCAGAGCAGGCTGGGAGGAACGCTGTTGCGTTGCTGAAGTTGGGGAATAACAGGCCGCAGGATCTACTGACGAGGGAGAGTTTCTTGAATGCTATCACGGTGTTGCAGGCCATTGGCGGGAGCACGAACGCTGTTGTTCATTTGATGGCGATCATCGGCAGACATCCTAAGGTGGCGGGGACGGTTACTCTGAAGACCTTTGACGAGATCGGCAGGAAGACACCGCTTCTAGTCGACCTGAAGCCCAGCGGTGACAACTACATGACTGACTTCCACAACGCCGGCGGCATGCTGGCACTTATGCACACGCTGAGACCGCTGCTGCATTTGAACGCGCTGACGTACAGCGGCAAGACGCTCGGGGAACTCCTGGACGCGACGCCGTTCAAGTCGTTCGAATACTCGCGGCAGATCATCCGCCCCTTGGACAATCCACTGCACCCCAGTTCCAGCCTGGTCGTTCTCTACGGCAACATCTGCCCCAACGGGGCGGTCATGAAAGCTTCGGCTTCCAAGGATCGAAGACTTCTCCATCATCGAGGGACGGTGTGCGTCTTTGAGAACTCGGCTGATATGGCCAAGCGCATCGACGACCCGGATCTCGAAGTGTCTGAGAACTCAATTCTTGTACTCAAGAGCATCGGGCCTGTGGGGAACCCTGGCATGCCTGAGGCTGGAATGATCCCTATTCCGCAGAAACTGGGTCGGCAGGGCGTGCTCGACATGCTGAGAATCAGTGACGGGCGGATGAGTGGCACCGCGGGAGGCACGATCATCCTACATGTCTCCCCTGAGTCTGCAGATATGGATTCCGTGCTTGGAGTCGTGGAGAATGGTGACCGGATAGTATGTGATGTCGAGAACAGGAAATTGTCGCTGGAAGTGGAAGATTCCGTGTTGGCCCAGAGGATTGCACAACGCAAGCAGCGTGCCCAGCAGAGCACTGCCCAAAGTGAGCAACCGCCCGTCCAAGAGCCGTGGTTGGAGAGGGCCAACCGAAGAGGCTATCGTGGTCTATACGAACGCGAGGTCAACCAGGCTCACCTAGGATGTGATTTCGGATTTCTGACGGCCGAGGGTCCTCGTGCAAAGTAAATGCTGCCATAGTCATATCCAGGCCTGTACTGAGCCTCACTTTTGCAAGCCAATTGCCTACACCGCACTCACCTGAGCTCAGCCAGAATCTCCCCTAGAGGCCCCTCTGAGGCCCAGAACTAGCGATTAGAAGATTTTATTACCCCATTACGAGCGCCTGTTTACAGCTCAGGCTGTTTCCCGTAAACCATCAAGTCGTCATTGGCGTGACCGTGCTGGGACTCTCGAGTCTCGTACCTTCAGCTGATTTGGGGCAAGAGTCCGAAGTTTAAATCGCATGCCAGGCGGGAACCGGTGCCAGTCAGGGCTAGAGTTTTCCTTTCCAGGCCCCAGGGTCGTGTTGTTCAATCCGAGGAAAAGGCATTTTCCGCGCCCTGACACTCTCGTGAGCAGCTGACACTCCGTAGTGACCTGGTTCATTTTGCGATTTTTACTCAAACGAGGCCTGTGGTGTCCGAACTCGTCGATTTCGAGGGAATTTCGTCGGCCAGCATCTCGCAGCTGTTTCCAATTTAGGAAGTCTACAAGAAAACATCAGCACCATGCTATTCAATAACGATCTACTGAATACGGCAGTACGTGCTTGCTTCGGGTAACATGCATTAGTGCAGTCGTGTTTGACGTTGGCTGCGTCCTCACCCACCTATCTTCCTGATTCACGCTGTCGTGGAATTGGAAAGTGTTTGGTTCCACTGCAGAAGGTTGATTTGCCCAAGCCTGTGATTGGCAGGATATTTACTCCAGGGCAAAGTAGGACGCTCAAAGAGGGAGGGTGATTATGTTTTCTGCAATCCTCGAGTTGAGTTGCCTCCCCCAGGGAGAATAAAACATGGAGACCCGTCGGACATTCAGATCCAGAGCACAGTCCTCCGTACCAATCAACCGTGTGGGTCAAGCCTTGGGCGTTTGGGGTACGTACTCGAAGCGAGTCGAAGTCCCGTCTGGACATGCTCGAAAGGGATAGAGCTTCCTGTGCGTCAGTGGAGTGTCTGTGACGGCGCGGTGCGCGGGGGCCAGTATGGTGAGGCTTTAACATGCATATACTTAGACCTCCCCGATGAAGAAGTAGTAAGTCTTTAGGCGTACCCGGGGTGCTGTTGTATGAGATCATCGAAGCAACAACCGCTTTTGGTAATTGGCAGGAGTTTTGACCCAGCAGGGGATAGCTAGCTGTGGAGACCTAATAGGGTGCACTGTTCCTTATAAGAGGCCAGGTTTGAATCAAAGACAACGAGGGCTTATTTGAGATTTTCCGAAAGAGGCATTCAGTAGGATAGAATTCATTAGCAAATCAATCATTTGGCGCTGTCCATAGGAGGAAATGAGGACGAAAACGGATAGCCGTTACGACCGTAAATAAGGTGCGTCCGTTCCATTTGCCAGAACAAGATACGTGGTGGCAAAACCCGCTGACGAGGCCGAGGCCGCTGCTTTGAAATTTAAAAGATGTCAGATTCAATTCATAATGCAAATTCCCCATGGTGCAGAAACTGTGCAAGTAATGAAGTCGCGTTCCCCAGCACGGAGGGAAAAGGCTACACAAAGTGGGTATAATATTCAATTCCGCAAGTCACAAGTGCTCGGGACGAATTCGCCCGCTAACTTGGAAATCAGGGGAGACCGTGATGTAGCCGAAGAATCCAGTGCTAATGAAAAGAAGACACGGGACCACCCTTCAATCCGCGGGATCTTGCACTAGGAATACCTGTATACCAGGTTTCTCTTGCTCGTTGATTTCTTCCCTTGGTGTGACGTCCCAATGGCCTGAGATTGTAGCTTGTCCTCCTTACCTGAACGCCTACCACAACGCCAGCCAAAGCCCCTGATTCACTTCATCTTCCTCTTCATTTGCGGATATTGCTTCGACACTGCCGCCCCCAGTTACGTCTTCCGGCGCAGGTTGCACTCTAGCTGCCTGGAGCCCTTGGGCGAGCCTTCGTTTGTGGTTCCGAACCGCTAATTGCACTGCTTTTTCACCAAAAGTCCCTATCAACCCCATTCTTCAGAAGAAATGTAAGACGCTCAGGAACGTCGGGACCATTGGCAGACAGGGACAACAGTGCGTTGCAAGCACGTGGAGCCTGCTTCCAGGAAGCTCGTGGCCACTGAGAGCCCCAGGTTATGGGCCAGATCCAGTGCAGTCATACCTTCAGCGTCGCGGGCGTTGACATTAGCTCCCGCCTCTAGGAGCAATCTAAGGATATCTTCAGATCCCTCAGACTGCAGTGAGTGCACAATGGAGAGGCGTGGCGCCCGTGTTGGTCTGCGAGTTGACATTAGCACCGGTTTTAATGACCATGTCTATCATGAGCTGGACAATCTCCAGCTCCCCTGCCGTCGCTGCTGCCTGAATCGCGGGTCCAAAGTATCCCCCGGAAGCATTCACGTCTGCGCCAGCATCCAGTAGGTACCTCACAACCTCATGATATCCTGCAAATGCTGCGGCTTACAGTGCTGAGGTGTGACGGCCTGACTTCTCTCTATCGCTAAAATGCATGAAGCCATTCCATCGGCGCTTCCAAGCTAATTCGTCTTCAGGAAGGATCTCATTTACTCTAGCACCACGTTCAATGAGAAGCTTGACCATATCCAGAAGGCCATAAGCAGATGCTGATGCAAGCGCAGTGCAGTGGAAGCCGTTAGTTTTCGCATTGACATTGGCATCTTGCTTGAACAGGGCCTGTGCATTGTCGAGCCTGTTGGCGAGCGCAGCAGCATAGAGGCCGAGGGGCAAGATTTTGTCTTCTAGAGAGAGGCGATCGTCAAAAGACACGGCCATCCCCCTTCGTGGCGCCTCTTCGTCTTGTACAACATCCAGTAGCTTGTTCAAGATGTTTTCATGCCCTCCATAGACGGCTGCCTGGATTGCTGAGATATGGATTGGCGCACCTGCTGCGAGGAGAAGTTCGACGATTTATTTTCATAACCTTTGAAGACGGCCTCTTCCAGAGCCCCGCCATGGATGCCGATACAGTCTTCAAAATCCACACCTGCCTCGACAAGTTGACTAATCATATCAATGTGGCCCCTCTCGGCAGTGACCTCAACGGCTTGTGAGAACCAGTCATCGCGAGCCCAGGCGGGGTACCACCATTTCAAACTTCTCTTGGACGTCCACGGCCATCTCCTCGACCGCTAGGGTGCAGCCCATTTTCGAGCAGCCGATTCACCGTATCCAAATGTCCACAAGCGAGCGCTAACCAAAGGGGAGTTCGATTGAAGGAATCAGCCCTCCATTTTAATCTCTTAGAATCTTGCTCCTTTAGTGTGTCAAGGAGTCTGTCCGTGATGTGGAGACCAAAGAGGCAAGACAAGTGAAGTCCTGTGATGAAGGTGGGGAGTGCCACGAGGCTATGAAATTGTGTCATATAGTACATCATGTACAAGAAGCCCGCCTTGTTGTCGCCCAGGAGCACATTCAACACCAAGTCCGCTGCTCGTGAATCCGTAGCCAATTGATAATGAGTAGGCCAGCGCTCGGCTGCGTATTTCCAAAGGGGATACCTTTCCAGCAAAAGCCCTACTTCTGGTTCCCGTTCGTCATAGTCGTCAGAATTTCTACCTTGAAACGATTGGGATGCTTTCTCATTTTGGCACGCTGCAAAAATCTGACACCTGAGATTAGCATCTATATCCTCAAGCAAAAATCAACTCAAATAGCAAAAAGATAATGATATCTTACATTCCATCAGCAGACTCGGCGAAGGCATCCGCGATCTTATCCATCAATTCTGCGTCTTCTCTGACCTTCAGGGCCAACCCCGGACTGGCCCTCGGCGAAAGGAGGAAGCGAGGCTTTGAAGGAGCTTCAGACTGCTCGAAGACATCACTGGCAATTTACCAGATCTGTGTTCTTTGTATAAGGCTTTGACTGACTTGGGCACGTCACCACAAGCCTCCGCACATTGCTTTAGGAGGCTCCCTATGATTGCATCCATAGTTTAAGCTTTCGAGCCTTGCCAATCACAATAAACAGCAAGCACCACGACATCTGGGTCACTACTTCTCAACCCATTGAGATGTGCCACTAGAGCCGCGGCCGCAACCGACTTCAAGCTGCCCATCTTCCCATGGCACTAGAGACCGTAGGCAATTGTTGCTCGGAGTCGGGACGTCATTCCCTCTGCAGCAGTGCTTCGGCTAAAGCTGTGCAGATATATCCAGGCTAGCGGCACGATTGTCGAATCAATGGCCCAAATTCAAGGGGTGGCAGTGCTAGGCTTGTTGGAACACAGCATGATTTTGGAAGAGCAGGGCGAGAGCGCGTAAGGCTGAGGGCAAGAGAGGAGCTTGGGAAGAAGGCTGCCTTGTCCTTGGAACTTGGCACTGCAACGGGGAAGGTGCAGTTTATCATTGGCTCAACACCCAACAGCTCGTGTGTCTCATATTGGTTTGCGGGCGGTACTGGTCATATCCCAGGCCGCCATGATGCAGGTCTTCCTAAACATCAATCTCCGTGATCTCTAACTTGGCATCTTCCATGTTTCTAATCACTATTATCTCCATTTTCTGTTTCCTTAATTGGACAAAGGCCTGTGAGGGATGGACCCTCTCTCTCTGTCGTCTCGAGCATCGATGAGTCCATCTAGGAGTAATTAGCTGACAGTCTCGAGTGTGCTGGCGATGCCATTTCCCTGCTTGAGAGTGAGCTCGTGAGAACCTCCAATGGCACAGTAAGCACGTTCTGGGAGAAAGCGAATGTCATGTGGAACTTCGCCGGCTTGAGGGAGCTAGAGGATTGCATTCACAAGCAGATCACTGGACTTGGTGTTGTCCTACAAATTCTGAATCTCCCAACACGTCAAAGCCGGGAAAATGACTTGACCAAGCAGTCCTTGGTCTTTGAGGAGTCGAGGTCGTCTGTCATATCTGTCCGAGACGCTGATGCATCGACATTGAACCGGGGTGAGGATGGCGGAAGAACCACCCGCGCCAAATCAACCATTGCGAGCTTAATCCCTCGATTCGACTTTGAGGGGATCCTGTTGACATCACAAGTCTACCTCCGCAACCACAACCGAGCATCGCGCTTCACGAACCTGCCACCAACGGCAAGGACAGGGGGGCCGCTTCAAAGAACTGGGGTTGCAGCAACAGAGCGGAAGGACTCACGAGAACAACGACAGCGAACTCGACCTTCGCATCAAAAACGTAGAGACAGAAATTCTGGTGATGATTGAGATGATGAAATATTATCACGAGTCAACAGTCAAGCTTGTTCAGGATGACCAGACGGTATTATTAAACAGCATGTATGAGGAGCTTGCAAAGGATAAAGCGCGAATCCAAGAGCTGGAATCAGCGCTTGAGCTGTTGTCCCGTTTTCTCTGCGGCTCATCGGCCCAAGGCGTGTGTAATCCTCAACAAGCCTAAATTGGATCCTAAAGTAATATCAAGATCGAGATACGAGTGACGAGCCGATGTGTTGGGCGGGAAGGAAATACCACACCCTAGTATGTTACTCTCACGCAGGGCTGACGTCGGAGAGGTTACATACGAGTATACATCCCCTGTTTATACCATCATCATGCTCATCACCAGTCGGTGGTTTTCTTCAATTTCTCGTTCTGGATGACTTCAATCCAGTAGTCGTCCGGGTCGAGGACGAAGGCGACATTTTTCATTCTTCCGCCGGTGAGTCGCTTCTTCCAGTTCACCTTCTTTTCCTCGAGGAAGGCACAGGCTTTGTCCAGGTCGTCCACGCTCACACAGATATGCCCGAATCCCTGGGGTTGATCGTTGCCGTTGTGGTAGACTTTGCCCTCCTCCTTCTCGGTGCCGTAGTTCCAAGTTAGTTCGAGTAAGCCTTCTTTTTTCGCCAGTGGGTTGACTCCATTGGCGGTGTCAGACTCCTTGGGCATGCCGTAGTCGCCTGGGTAGCCGAGGAAGTAGAGCGTGAAGCCCCCCTCCTTATGCTCCGACGTGCGCATCAGACTCATGCCCATGACGTCCTGGTAGAAGCTCAGACTCTTCTCTGGGTCCTTGACGCGGATCATGGTGTGGTTGAAGCGGTATGAGGAAGTATCTGTGGTGGTGACATCCTTGGTCTCATCCACGGGTTTCTGCCCGATGATTTCGACCCAGTACCCGTCTGGATCCAGTGCGAATGCAATGCTGCGCATACGGCCGTCGGTCAGTTTCTTCTGGAACTTGTAGCCCGCGTCTTCGATGCGTTTGCATGCCGCCTGGATGTTGTCGACGCTGACACAGACATGACCGAACCCTTTGTGGGGCTCCTTGTTGCCGTTATTGATGGTGTACGAGTCGTCCGACTCCGTGCCGTAATTGTGGGTGAGTTCGAGAACGCCTTCACGATCGGTCCAGTGTGCGCCTGTCGAAGCGGATGAAGGGCCATTGTACGCTGAGCAGAGATTGGATATTAGTTCGACGAGGATCTCACCATCACAACTTTGAGTGGAGGGGGCTTACCAAGGAAATATAGATCAAATTTGGCCTCAGGGAACTTCATCTGATTGACAAGGGACAGGCCTAAGAGATTGTAATAGTCGACAGACTTCTGGGGATCCTTGATGCGCAGCATGGTATGATTGAATTTCCATTTTGAATGGTCCGTCATCGTGGCGTCTGGGCGGGGGTTGGTGGTTATCTTTGCTTGAGCTGGTATGGACTTTGCTTGCGAGTTCAGCTGGTGGGCAAGTTGTTGAAGTCTCGGAGGAGGCTTGGTTGCCAATCGGGATGGGATCATAGACGTGGCCCTCTTAAACAGATATGATTGAGGAAAAGGAGCACATCTGTTTTTATCACAGGGATATAATTAATATTCACATCATCAGTCACGCATAAGTTGGAGTTAGGTTTTATTGATACCCCTCACTTGACATGACGTTCAACTTGTTCCGGTTAGAGCCTCAAAGAACGTTCACTCGGTACTTGAAATTAACCGGTTGCTTAAGTCCCAGGCGAACTAGGCATACGTCCAGTTTCTCAACTGCCGAGGAATACCAAGACTCAATACGCAAGATTCAAAGAGCAGTATTCTGGAGAACCTGAAGCAGAAGGAGTCAACACCATACTCATCCAATTCAGCGTGACGACTGGGCAAGGCTTGGACATGAGACGCACTCTTCGTAAGCAGGTTTTGAGCACGTTGGCTCAAATGATTACAGGTCACCGGTTGGGATAGGTCATACATGAGACATAAACCCCTTGGTGCCTTGTTTCTAGCCCCATGACAAAAGCCGTATGGTACCTATAGTATTAAGCCAAGATCATTACCATACAGCAACCATTTCCCCAAGCCCTGGTCAATATCGGTTTAGCTGTGCCAGTTGCCCACCCATACAATACATCACTGTGTCCATTCGGCAGGTCGACTTCTTCGACCGATATTGGTGGAAAGGAAACTCCGGAAATAATGGCATTTCCATCCAATCCCATCCGTGGTCGACCAGGCCCCTGCAAATCCCCTGGAAAGCGCCAATGCTCATAAAGAGTAGTAAAAACACATGAGTTGGTGGGCCATCGAAATTCTGATCGCCATCAACACAGAGAAGAAGATTTGTCAGACCCTCTGTCGATAAATCAAGCCATCCCGACGATGACATGATGAAAACAATGGCCCTCTCCCGGGCCAATCACGCCTCCATCTCCGCCTCGTCTGCCTCATGTTCTCTCTTCACACCTCTCTTCTGTGCACGCTCACCTGCTTCAATCATGTACACCAAGTCCACGATGTATTCACGCAAGGTACGGCTAACGCCCATGATGTTGAAGATGGCGTATTTGTGGCCACCAAAAAGCTGCTCCACGAGCGGAGATCCACTTTTCTCGAATTGCTTCCCTTCGGGCTTGTTTGAAAAACGTGCCAGATTGCGAAGAATCATCACACTCATCCAGGGTATACCCGCAGGGTGATTCGCTGGATCCATCAGCGTGTATTGATATACATGTTTGATCACAGTCTGCTCCGGTTTTTTGCCCACATTGGCTAATTCCTGAACCACCTCGAACATATCCTCGGGTGTCTTTGGGATATGGACGCGGACGTGCGAACCAATGGCATTTGCTTTGGTGAAGGGGTGTTCTCGGCTACAAAGCGTCCACCGGCACGTCCATGACCCAATCGCGTTCGCTGCGAAACGGCCGTCTGCCGTGCGTGGCACTCGCAAGTGATCATTGACCACATGATTCCAAACATTCTCACGGCTTGAGTACCACTGGCCACACAGGGAAGTCTTCTGATTATTGCGACTGGCAGGATCAGTTGGATCCAAACGTCCTATTTCCCACAAGCATTTGAAGAAGCGGAGTTTTCTATCCAGGTCAACTAACACCCTCCTCGGCTTAATGCCCTTGATGATAAATCGAGGTGTGCTACCGTTGATGACTTGTGCCTGTGCTGTAGCGAAAGTATTTGAAACATTCTTAATAAACTCAGCAGCTGCGATCGGGTTGTTTTGCGCAAATCGGCCTTGATATGCTTGCCAAATTGCAATTTGTGTAATATCATCGCTTGGCGACTCCTCGAAGCAACATCTCAGCCACTTGGATGAACGCTCTGGTTCGGGGAACCCCAATAATTGAGCATGAAGGTCAGGTGGAATAATGGGTATCCCGGACGGAATGGGCATCCTCTCTGGTGGGGATGCTCCGACGATAGGTTCGATCGTGACTGTTGCATGATATGACAGCAAATTGATCAGTCGCGGGATCATAGAGGGAAGAAGGTGAGACTGAGACGAAAGTAGTTCAGTATTATTGTCCGGTGTGGCGGTGTATTCGTACAGAAACGTCAAGGTGGCTTCTAACAGCTCAGTGTCAGGATCCAACAGAATCATTGAAAAGAGCCGATCAATGGTCGAGAGTGGGATGTTACTCAGTTGATGGACTTCGTGGGTGAATATACCCATTCGATTGATGGACCTCAGAGTTGACATGAGCACAGATCTATCACTGGATTCCAGGAGGGGGATCAGCGAAAGATAGAGTGGATCAGTAGGTGTGATGGGCCAATAGCGAGAGACCTGTTCACACATATCCAGTACCGACTGTCGGAATTCTACTAATCTCGGTTGATCGGGAAGTGAGAGGGCGATGGCCAGGAAATCCTTGAATAGGGGAACTTTGGATATGAAAAGAGCATTTTCCTCGAGAATGACCATGTTGCGCAGGACCAATGCTGCCTCTTTTAGTCGCTCCAACTCCTCTGACGACTCATCACTTTCGACGACGTCCATTGTGTCAATCATTGACAAATTGATTCGGTCAAGTAAGTTGGGGGTCCCAAAAGCCGCGTTCAAGGTGTTCTCAGGGGAATTCGGATCAAGTTCACCATAAGTCACGGTCCACGTGACTCCGGTGACGAGCTGAGTGATTTCAAGGGCCTTCTCTATCAGCGACTCAGCAAGATATGGGAAGCCCTCAAACTTGTACTTGTCCCCACGTTCATACGAGACCTTAACAAGATGGTGCAGGGCAAATTTTTGCTCGCTCTTTACACCGGATCGTAGGCCATGCAGACACCTCATGTAGATGCTTGGGCCATTCATCTGAGCCTGTACAAAAGGGCGCAGCTGTTGCTGCTGGTTTGTGGGGAGACGCGGTTGGTTTTGGGCCTTCTGTTGTGCTTTGCGGGCGTAAAATTCGTAGGGGTTGCTACTAGGGGTCAAGTGAGGCCGCAAGGTTAGAGCAACAGATTGCTTGGGTTTGTAATTCTCATGCCAGTCGAATGTTGAGTGTCTAGAATCCTCTATACTAGCACTGGGTTGAGGATGCTGAGGCGCGGTTGGTGTAGAGGGGGAATCGGTGGCACGCAGGTTGCGAGCTCTTGCGGGAAGGGTATCTGGTTGATAGATTTGTGTGCGCTTTGGATCCTGTCTGAGTTGACCTATAAGTCTGAGATTAGCCACGCCATCGAATTATCACTGTGCAGCAGTGAATGGATGTTGCAATAGTGTGCGAAGGGTGATCACGTACGAGTGGGGTATCTCCCGGCACTTCCTTGCTCTTCAGGCTCTGGCTTTTCACGCTTTGGCGTAATCAACTTGTCCTCGTCGGCAGATTCATGTGCGTCTGCGTCGGCTAGCACCTCCATATTGCTACCGTGGGTAAGGGCGCGTGCGTTGGGAGTATTGGGGGCAGGGAAGTTTTCGAGGGTTCGTGAGCGCAAGTCACCTCCTTTAGCACTGATATCCTCCAAAATCTCCCTGGGAGGAGCAGTTTCGCCCCAGTATGTCTCGATTTCGTATGCGCTAGGGTTCAACATGGTCAGCAGCAGTCAGGATGGAAATGTGGAATGCTAGTGGTTGTGGTTGGATGGACATACGCCAGGTTTCTGTAATACACCGTTTTTAGTTGAAATGTCATGACGGCTTCGTGGTTTTTCCCAACACCAAATTCCTTCACAAGCGTTCTCCATTGCATGCGTTCAGCCGACAAGGGGTCATAGCCACCGCGATCCAGGACTAGACGGTACAGCTTGTGTAGGGAGATGGGGCGTCCGCTAACTTTACCCTCGCGATCGAAGCTGGTCCTATGGGAGAAGTGACGAGGTCAGTAAACGCGAAGTTGGGGCAGGGGAGGAAAGGAATTGGGAGCACGCTCACCCTCGCTTCTCATGAAATGCAGCAACATCTTCCAGGAACTCGGCCTCATCTTCGATGAACTTCTTTGGAGGGAAAGTCATGATGGGTGGATTATGGGAAGTGTTTGGGGGATGAAATGTTGTGAGAACCAGTCTTCATCGCGCGACACGAAGAAACCAGCCGTGCGAGAAGGCAGAAGCGCGTGAGGGAGAGGTGGACAGGACAGGTATGGGGTTGGTGATTTGTTGTCGATCTAAGTTAATCACAAAATGATCATTGATAGTGAAGTCGATGCGAGGGCGTCGCAAACGCAAAACCGCAGCACCGCAGACTAAGACCAAAGCGGACTGGCCTTCTTGCCAGTTTTTCAAGATCGCGCCAGGGCAGCCACGCACATGATTCAAGTCGTCGCTTCCTTTCTCAAGTTCCCGCTTCGGCTTCTTCCGTCCGGATAATCTCTTCCGAACAAACAGACAAATTGTTTGTTCACCACTTTTCAACTTCTGATATTCAACCACCCTGTAAACCCGTCCACCATCAATAGCCATCAATGTCAACCCATCTGTTTCATTCCATAGCCTCAATTCGAATATCTCCAGATGTCATCCCAACTACTTTCAACCTTTTCGTCATCCTCCCTTTGTCTCCCACTAACCAAGTTTTCCTATGCAACTGTCTCTAACGAACACATTGTCCCGATCCCATGGATTCATCTGTCCAGCAAGAACAGTCTTTTTGCCCTCTTTGAAACAAGCCCAACTCGCCTTGACAATGGTCAGGTCGAGGATCGCCAGAAGTTGAAGGTTTTGAGAGATCCAGAAATCATGGTACATATATCAAGCGTCGTCCTCTCCGGATGCTTATTTGTTCCTTAGGAAGAAATAGACCTTTATCTGCTGGCTAAGGAAGCCCATCGCTCTATGAACACTGCCCCAACCTCCCTACTAGATGCGCAGGTTCCCCAGGTTACCATCATTGTCAAAGTACCCAATATCGCCATCAAATACCCCTTGACCAATGGACAGGTGACTTGAATTCCATACTAAGCCTTCCTTGCTCACAAATGCCTCTAGATCCGAAGATTTCAGATGCGTTTTGCTACCAATGAGCACTACTATGATGCCATGAAAGTTCTCTCTCGTGCTGATGTTCCAACTGTCGAAGCCGGTTCTTTTCCTACAACCAAGCAACAACCTGCCCAGTATCAACCCTCCAATATCCAACCCGACGACTCGGCTTCACAAATCGGTGGGATCAACTCTGGCCCTCAGCCCTATGCAATCAAAGCCCCTGTCGCATCTGAGATCAATACCGGACCACATCCACCACGCATATCAACGCTGACTTCAGCACCGACGCCTCATAACATGCCACCACCCAATTTTCGTTCCATCGACCATTCGTTCGGTCAACTACCTACAATACAGAACCCTAGCAACCGAATCAGTGGGAATCACTCCAATCACTCCTCTATCACTGGCACCACTCTTGTCCCAAGCATCGCGGCATTGGGCTATCGGGCTGACAGCACCCGCGGCTGTACAGGGATGATGCCTCACACGGAGGTGAACAACGTTGTCTCAGGACACATAGGCACTAACCGATATGAAAATCAGCAGTCTAGTACAACACGCCTGGCAGATCAGCCAACCGGTCTTTTGCTTCCCCCAAGAAGGGAACTTCCATTTCCCAAGCCAAAATCTGCGAGCAAGGCGAAGCCTCCCCAAGACGACATCAGAGCAGCGACCAGAGTGACTGACCAGATAACCGACGGCCCCAGGGATAGGGCGGCCGATAATCCTGAGACAAAGAGCACAGAACACGATCTACCACCATCCGTTCCTGCGGGCAAAGCCAAAGGCAAGCGAGCAGCCACAAAGACCACGACCAAGACCCCAGCAAAGAAGCCTCGAGTAGCTACTACCCGTAAAAAATCGGCTGCCAAAAAGGCTGCCAAAAAGGACACCCCGATCCCCACCGTTGACGAACTTCTTGAGCGGCCAGAATTGGGACGCATGACTCGCTCACGCAGTATTCTCGCTGCTGAAGCATTGAATAAGAACTTGAATGAACAGCTGAAAAGCCCGGCGAAAGATGATGGGGTTGCAAGCGCTCTGTCACAGCCCTCACCTCGTCATGACAGCATCAGGCGAGATATTAGCCTTGCAGCAAGTCGTCACGTGGTGCAGGATCTCGACTCACAAGGAACGCTAGGGGAGCCCGCTCAACCATTTCCATGCACTCCAGCGGACCAGATCATCCAGACACATACTCCAAGGCCCGTCACCGTGACTGACAATCCAACCTCTCCATGTAAGCAAGGGCACAGGCAAGAAGAGCAATCACAAAGAGACATTGCCACGCCCTTCTCCAACATCAATTACCACCACCACCAATCGGCCCCCCACAAAACCCAAGTTACGACAAGCATGGCAAAGGGTCCGGAGAAAGTACTCGCGAACGACCCATCCTTCGCCAACTCCGAAGCCAATCTACAAGCCTGGGCAAGCTTACCAGCCGAGATCCGCAACCCGGCGCTGAGAGACTTCGTATGTCAATCCATCATGCAACCGAGTTTTGTCGATTTGTGCAAATCACTGGAGAATATCTGGGAAACTGCTTTGTTGGAACCTAGACTCAGGAGCAGGGACACATAACACAGATCAAGGGGTTTAAATGATGGTCTGCGTCAGAAGATGTGAAAATTGATAGATAGAATGAAGAAATTGATTTGATATGAGATTACTACGATGCGATGCGATGCATGGGTAATCCTCAAAATGTATTTGTGGCAAGGGCACGAGGTGCAAAGGCTTTGAGCTTCACTAATAACTGTTGTTGTTCCATGGAAGGCAAGACAAGGCAAAGAAGAGGAGCAGGCAGATAATTAGATATCCAATATCCAATATCCAAATAGCCACAACAAGCTAAATACAGTACATCTGAGCATGCCATCCAACAAAAGAGGATTATTAATGATATTTATGAATATGAACTCAAGAGCCCACCGGTCGGTCCTAAGCACTTACTTTACCTTGGTCCGAGTCCGACTCCCTCCCAACTCACCACAGCACAGCACAGCACAGAACAGAACAGCACAGAACAGAACAGCGGCCAGCCTAGCCGGTTCCCACTCACCTCACCTTCACACGAAAAGCTCGACGGATGGGGTAATTATTTCGTCGGTCGCACGCCGTATTTTATTCTCTCGGGATGTCGCGAGTCGCGACTCCACTGGACCACTGCACTGCTATACCAAGTAAGGTTGGGTTCTGACTCTTGAGAGACGATGGAGACAGAAGATGTCGCAATCACGGACGAGTATACCTTAAGCAGATGAGATACGCGACTGCCTGTTCGGAGATGCAAGGGGGGAGGGGGAGCACGGCGAGTACGGGCAGACGGATTTGTCAGAGAACGAACGGAACATCTTTGTGTCAGGCTGGTTAACAACAATCAATTGTGGGACTATTGCACTATCGCTATCCGCTCAAGTTCGCATTCGCAAAGAACAAGTTAATCCCAGTGCTAATGCCAATCGACACCGAATGGGTCGCTAATGCTAAGAAGTTCCGCTCAATGGATGCACAATGGATTTGATAACGACGCTGTACACCACACAAACACAACATCCCTAGCGCCCATGTCAAACAAAAGTATGAGTCCGAACCTAATTCCCATTGCACCCCGGTTTTCGCCTTGATGGAACAAATACGTCTGTGACCGTATTTTGTTCCTTGCAATACGTCTGGCCCGAAATAAGTATTCTTGGTGGTAAAAGTTGTATGTACAATGCAGTCGAGGCCCAAGTCGGAGAAGGAGAAAGAATCAAGAGTAAATCACACTGATTACAAGTCGGTTTCGTTTGGCGCCAGAGAAGGTTTGCTGAAGCGAGAGATCAACAATGGTATGAATTTGTGATTTGAAAGTTGTGTGCAATTCCGTTGGTTTGCAGATGGCATAATACGCCGTTGAGCTGCAAGCTGAAGTGGTAGAAGTTGACAAAGAGAAGTAGTTATGTGTCTGACCATGTTCAATTGGTCTCAGTCATAGCACGGCCAACACGTTCGACGTGTACAAAGGCGACATGCTGGTTCATGGTTGGGGATGAAGGACTGAACCCGTTACAGGGTTCAGTGTAAAGCTCCCAACAAAGGAGCAGGCCAAAATTTTGTCAAGACAAAATTACTGACATGCAAGAAACAAAAACGTCTGGGGATGGGTGAGAGGTCCAAAAAGCCACCATATTGTTGGAAGGAAACGCCAAATTTCCCCCGCCACCCAATGTGGGAAGGACGATACCGCTCCAAACGCCAGGCTAAAATTCAATGCAGTTGCCACAGGATAAACCGTTAATAAGAAAGCATTCGTTGGTTTCGACGGAGAACATCAATGCCCGATCGCAGGGCTGGAACAGGGGTATAATCCAGACTCATTTCGAGGTCCATATCACTATCAATCCGGCTTCGACCCATGGCGGTGGGACTGGAGTCGATCTGCGGTGAGTGTTGACCAAAGGCAAAGGTCTGAGCTCGAACCAGTTTGGATCGTTGTTTCACTTTCCCGAGACCTCGCTCGCAATCGGTGGCGTACTCCTTTGCGTCCATCTCAACGTAGTTCTGAGGATAACAACGACTTCGGTAATCCTTGAAGAATGTGCTGTAACCTCCGTCTAAGATATATGCTTCCGGATACGTTAATGCAGGGTAACGGTCTGCATTGACTGACCGATCTTTATTCCGAATGAACTTGGCCATCAAGGGGGCACGGTGAGCAGAGTACTCGCAGTGAAAGACCAGAAGTGCCTTCGATGTGGGTTCTACATCAAAAAGCTGTGCCGATAATGTCTCCTTGTCGTTGAAATTTACAGCGCCTAAAATGTGGCCACCCTCATATTCATACTCAAAGCGGCAGTCGATAATGACCAGCTTCTCATACAAATGGTTGAAGTTTCCTTCAAGAATCTCGACCATGGTCTCTTTGGTAATTCTCGGAAGAGCCCCAGTCTCACCTTCGAGGTCAAAATGGGGCAATTGTGGAATGTGGGGAGCTTCCACATCCATTATCGAGGGCAGCAGAGGAGGAGGCGGACTTAGACGCTCCTTCTCCTGCTTCATGACGTCCTCAGGATGTTCAAACATGCTGAGAGAACGACGGAACTGCTTCCGTGGTCTCGCCATGGGATTTGAAGTCGAAGCCTTGCGCATATGGGCACCCAAGGGTGAGCCATTTCTAGACGAGTGTGAGGCAAGAGAGATTCCTGAACGGGGCCTCGCTGGCAAGAACGCCTGAGAAGGTAGGCGTGGAGAGGGTTTATCTTGAGTTGGTGAGTCGGCAAAGATCTCGGATAGGGACAAGGATGATGATGTGGCAGGTTTGGTGGAGTAGTTGCCAAACTTGAAGGGTGGGAGCTGACTCTCAGCAGCGGGTTTTGGAGGAAGGGTGCCAGTGCTATAGCCTTTTGCTCTCGACAAGCTTGGTCGTAACGTTCCCGACTTTCGTCGCTCTGAGGGCAGGCTGACCCGCATTGACTCGGTTGCCAAGTCACAAAGAGGGGAGGGCATACAGAGTGCGGAGGTATCGACTGGAGTCAGTTCCGGGGTAGGGGACTGCAGTTGCAGTTCAACTGTGGCAAAGGGAACCTTGTGAGGTAAAGGGGAGAAATCCATGTCCATACAGTCCAGTCCTCCAGGAGAGGAAGAAGCAATGGGAGGGGTGGTGAGGTTGGCTACAATGCTGGTCAGTCTTGAAGGGCACGGATGTACAGATAGATTGCACCGGGCTTACGATGGTTATCCAAAGAGCTGGCAAAAAGTGCCCTCCGAGGCGTTGGCTGTTGTGGACTACAGTAGTATCAGTAGACTGCTCTTGCTCTTGTTCCCATGGTGGATGGTAGGATGTACCTCTGATCAATGTGGAAGTTCTGCGAGAGATCTGCAGCAAGACTAGCGGTAGGTGATGAACCACGGACGGGTCTCAGATTGAAGTAGTCTGGATGAGACTTTTGTGTAGGTCTCTTCATGGAGAGATCCCGGAAGTTGAAGCTATTCACACCAAATCCTTTGGCGGCAGCCAAGGAGGCATATAGTGGTTGTGCATCTGCTCCAAATCCACCACAACGACCCAAGTAGGAGGGTGGCTGCATGGCAGCAAGTGGAGAGGAGGCCTCGATCATGTCTCCGGTCTCGAGAGTGGGAGTGAGTCCAAGTAGCAGAGGTGAGAAGAGAGGTGTGGGGTTCGAGAAGAGTGTCGTTCCACAAGGACGTTGACGACAAGATAGTCAGGAAATGCCAAAGGCCTACCGTTGAAAGGAAGGCTTGAGTGGCAGGTCTAGGGATGTCGGGGGGCTTGTCGAGGACTCGAAGACTTGATGACTTGGTAGAGAACAAGTCGTCAGTTATGCAATCATGATCCCGTTGGATAGATCCGGTTGCCTATAAAGAGCGACTGGCGAGATCTGAGGAGGACCAGAGCGGAGGTGCCGTGGTGGTGTCTGATGGCTGATATCTGGGGTGGATGGAGAGGGCGTAGAGGGACGGACCACCGGGGCAGAAGTGAAGGCCTACTAACTCTCTCGTCGATGCCAGTGAACGTGAAGACAACGGGGAGTGAGAAGAGACCTTGACCTGCAGCTCGGTGGCTGAAGAAAAGGAAGGAGGAGAGGTTTAAGATAGGTTGAGCAAGAAAGCAGTTGTTGCTGGGCAGCATATGCGAGAGGAGGAGGAGCAGGCGCAGAGACTCGAGAGCAGAACCTGCATACGGTACCGTACCTGGTACAGGAACAGGAACAGGAACAGGAACAGGTACACGTACAGCCTGCCAGTGGGAGTGGGAGCCGCTGCGGGCGGTGGGGAGTGGACACTGGCAGCGACAGCCCCGTCCCCAGTACGGAGTACCCAGTACCCAGTACCGTATGGATTAGGTATTCGGTACGGAGTACTGGTCATGCCAGACACCTCCAGAGCCAGTGCCAGAGCCCATCGCAAGCATCCGTAACTCCAGGTAAGAACTTAACGGTGACAAGGCGCTAGAGTTACGTACAAGCCCCCCTAAACTGCCGCCGACAGCCTTCTCGTCGCTGTCACTGGGCACCACCCACAGTACCAGGTACTGTAATCTGATACCAGGCTAAGTGGGCAGGTTCAGCGTGCATTGAACTTGCAGCACTGCATTGGCGAAAATGTCCCACAGAGACCCATCTGCCGCTCCAATTCAATTGCCTGGGGAATGGGTGCCAGTGGGCGCCAGTGGGTTGCCGATGGGTGCCAATGGGCTCCCTGGGCGCTGGGCCAACGCTCCGACCATTCCTTCAGCAGCCATTAGCAGCCCTTAGCAGCCATTCCCCGCTATCAGCCCGCCAACCAAAGCCTCTTCTAGGCCCTTGCCAGGCCTGGCCAGAGCTTAGCCTGGTCTGACAACCGTCCATTCAGCAAGCCACCATCGACTCCTACCAGGCCACCCATGCCTTTGACTGCAGGAGCGAGAGACATGCTCCTGCACTTGCTCTTGACGAGAAGCTGACTAGCCCTGAGGTGAGAGCTTGACTCGTCCGTTCTTTCCCTCTCTCCTCGACCGCGTCGTTTGTTTACGCGTTCCTGCCGCTTAACCGGTCTGGGGATGCACACAGCATCATATCATCATATGTTACAACATGTTCCATCACTAGCAGCGTCTACTTGACCTACTCTACTTGTCCTATGTCATTGATCTTTTCTCAAACCCAAGTAATCTCTAACATTTCCTGATCACCCCCCAACTTTCAGATCGGCAGGGGTTGCTTAGTTCGCTGGCCTTCAGATGGTCTGGTTGATCATGAACCCCCGCCGCCCATGGCTACGGTCATCGTCATGGCTTGGGCCCATCTCAGATCCCGGAGTGAATCCTCAACTTTCTCTCAAGCTTCAATCAAGCCGTGGCGCTTCGGGATTCCCTTCCATCTCGATGCCTCGCTTGTCAATTTATGTACAAGTGGACCTCCTGGACGCTCAGGACGAAACACTGTTCCCAGCTAGTGCGGTCTTCGGTAGGTTAAACCACGCTTCTCCTTCAGCTAGACGGCTTCATTCCCATCTTGGTTCATCTTTGGACCCAACTTAACAAGGTTTGGCGCTGTGACACGAGGTTGCCCTGTGCGATAACCGACGTTTTCTCTACCTATCACGATTGCAGTCCACTAGGCCTGTTCAGTGAGGATCTTCCACTGGTGTACTCGTAAAGTACGAGACACACGGTATCTACGAGTAACACTAACGAGTCTATGTCATACTGCAGCATCGATCGAACCATCAGGCGCGTGCGGAAATCAGTTTGTGGCACGTTCGTCTCTACGAACACCACAGGAATGTTCCGCCTTCCCTGCAGCACAAAAATAACAGCTACCAGAGCCTAGATGAACATCATCATGGCTCAAGCGCCTCACTCAGCGCCAAATTTATTTCATTCCAACCGAACAATAATTCCAACTTCCACAACCGTACAATAACACAATATTACATTGTAGTTCAAGACTGGAGAGAGCACTACGAACGATAGTTCCACCGAGGGCTTTTGTCACATGGGCAACCACCTACGGAAAAAGCAATAATAATCAGAAAAACACCGACTCAGCCGCTTGGCTTCGGCCCATGGATTGCGCCATCTCTTCTCAATGTTATCGATGATGACCAAACATGGAGCCTTGTTGGATTAGGCCTAGCTTCAGGCCCAAGGTGCCTCAGCTTCTCGGCTGTGGCTTTTGTGGTTCACGGCGACACCGTCGAACAGATTCCTTCAGTCATGCTTCCTCAGAGTTCTACCCTTTGAAGCCTCACGACGAGAACAGTCTCAACAACTCAATTTGTCAATAGCCCTGGAACCGCCACACGAAAGTAGTACGGAGCAAATTGGACAAACCCTCCTCGATATTCTCGGCCAAGGCTTCCACAAAATGGTATCACCATTTACGAGTGCCAAACGGACACCCGTCCCGGGTTCTTCGCGGAAATACCAGGACCATTGCCATTGCCGAACTCCAGCTTCAAAGAGGGGACCTTTATCGCTATCATTGTTTCACACTAATCCTTTTCATGCTCGGCTGCGGATTCAAGCCCCCACGTTCATCAGGAACCAGCTGAGCTTCCCAAACTCCGACAGAAGTCAGTACGCATGACCTCCTCTTCCCTCCTCCACCAACCTTCGACAGCAACTGAATCACAAATACGTCATGCAAGCAAGTTTTCCATCCAGGTGTCTCGCGTTCCTTGTTTGTTCAACAAAAGATCTTCCGATGCGGCCTGGATCGAGATGAGCTTTCAATGATCCTTTGATGAAAAAGGATACGTTGCTCGGACCTCTTCTTCGCTTAAATGGTGTTACACCCAGACAAGCAAGGCACTCCTGTGCCCAGGAACAGATGAGGGGTACCAGGCAAGTCGCAAGGTATGGACTACCTCGTACTCAAATACGGAGCAATTAAGTAGTAAAGATAGAGAGCACTGCCCATTCAGCATGCGTCATTTGCAAAATTGAATCCGGAGGATCTCCTGGTGGGACTTCGTAGCAAATGCATGGGCCACCCCCGAGGCGGATTTTGGACCCCAGAGACGACGCGTTCTCCGTCATGTGCTCGATCATGCGACTCGGCTACGAATCGTTCGTCAATACGATTACAATGATAATGTTTCATCATTTTAAGAGCTCGAGAAATGGCCCGTCCATCATGATGATTAGGCAAAAACCCTCAATCCGCTTAATTTGAGATCCTGACGTGAATTCAAAGAGTGGTTGTTCCTCACACCTCCCCTGGAAAACCGTATCTTCTCCAAATTGATAAACAAACACCCCACACGATCCAGACACGTGTGCACGTGATCAGCCCTATTCTCGTTCAACCTCACATCAACACAACTTTCAAAGAGCACATCCTTGTTCTCGATATTTCAAGACTGGGGGCTGACAACCCCGTACTACGAGTACCTCATCGTAATTTCTTTCTCTGACCACCAACGACAGCAGCTTTCGTGTTCGGGGAATATACAAGCCTCTTACTTATGTGGCTCAACACAAGGATACTGCTCTGACAATGTTTGAATGTCAGTGTCAGTCCGAATACTGGCACGTCTGTGGGTATGTATCTAGGCCAAAGCTCAGATGATAGTTACTACTGTTTCCGAGTTACTCCCAGTCCTTGCGGAGTGAATCACACCCTCAACCTCAAAATAGTCTCCAAGGTTGGCGGCCCAAGGCGGCAGCCTCGACCGTGCGTGAAGGCTGAAGAAGAACCGGCTGTATAACGCTGTCCATCCATGCTCCAGCCTTCAAAATGACACCTGCAGCCATCAGCTGTCGGCCAGGACGCGCACGGTCATATGCTAATAATAATAATTTCTTCCCCAAGAACCCAGAAAGATCGCCACACACAGACATTAGCAATTTTCCACCAGATTTGTGGGTGACTGGGATAACCCATGACAGATGTCCTGATGGAAACCTTCTTTTCTTCCACCCATTCGGAGCCATCGATGATCAACCACATGGATCAAGGAATATGGCACAGATCGAAAAACTTCTGCATCGAATTTGGTTTTTCCGGCATGTGCATAAATTGGGGTCTATCAAGGTTGTCAGTTTGAAATTTATATTTTTTAAAACGGGCAGCAATACTTATCCTCATGATTATAACTATTGCCACTTTGTTATCACTCTGTTCATTTCCCATCCCGCCGTTGTAGACCCTGAGTACCTGAGTATTCAATATCATGACGTCTCCCGAGGCTGTGCCGCTGTGAGCTGACTTTTGTTGGAAGCAGACACATCGGGGCGTTGCTACTACTACTACCAGGTCTGGACCATGATTGCCACTGCCAAATACCGCTCTGTCAGGCCAACGGCCCAAAACGTTCCAAGGTCGACAGCCAAGACTAGATGACAAGGGAGCACCGACAATAAAGCCATACCCGCTTGGGCAACCCAACTTCTACTATAGTATGGGACTACATATACCAATCTACCCAGCTATCCGTTGTCTCCGGGTCCCTGGGTAATCACCCACTATAAGGCCCACCCGTCCAATAATAACGGTAATTGATGGTTATTGCGGTGATTACATTGGATCGCTCGTCGCCGTTCTGAGGGGAGGACAAAGACTTACTTGGCTCTGGTGCGTAAACATACATACATACCTACAGCGCGAGACTAGAAATCGACCATTCGAAAAGGTAATGGAGTCATCCACTGGCGACGTCGCCCTCCACTGCAGTGCGTGGCGCTGCCTTGTCCTCGACTATAATCGTACATGTGGGCAAGGAAGCCACTCCGACTCACTACTTGAGTGAGCAATATATCAGTAAGGGCGAGAACGGGTGGATACATAGTATTCCACATCATCACCAGCTGCAGTATAGCATGACACCGCCAATCACGTTTCAAATGCACTCTATTCATTGTTTCCAAATCCAATCAATGTCTATTTGAAAGAACCCCTTCCCTTTTTGGCTCGGAAATGAAAGAGTTGGGGCCTCGCCGAGCCGCTCTGGAGCCGTGGCTGTGAGACTTGCCATATCGCATGTCCCAAGTCCCAAGTCCGTGGACTATGTACCACCAGGTACATTTCCCGTGGGAATGTTGAGCGTTGAGGCTCTCCTTCCTCTGCTGTGTGCCATTCATCTTCTGTCCGCGCAGTCGACAGCAGTATCGTATCATGCACACTCATACTCATACTCATACTCATACTCATACTCATACTCACGTCCGTCCCCTCCCTCCTCTCCTCTCCTCTCCTCTCCTCCCTAGAAATACCCCTCAAAAAGCCAACCAAGTCTCTCCTTCGCCTCCTGGACCTGTCCATCAGGGTGCGTACTGACGCCGAATTTCCTGCCACCTTCGAGGTGCGTCGCCTTGACGAGGTCGGCGTGCTCTTCCTTGGACAGCTCGTCCAGCACCGCCGCGATGAACCGCCGCGCGTTCACCGCGTTCGCCCGCATGTGGCCCATCACCATCTCCACCGAGACGTCGCCGGAGTCGTGCCAGCACTGATGCACGCCAAGGTTTAGAAGGGATGTGGAATATGTGGATTTGTGGAGGCTTGTGTTGTGGGATGGGAAGGGAGGGGAAACTTGTGAATGGATGGATGGATTGGGGGGGGGGGGGGGGGGGGGGGGGGAAGAAAGGTGTGGGGGGGGGGGGGGGGGTGGGGGTGGGGGGTTGTTCTTTCTTCCGGGCGCCGGGGGTGCTTTGTTTGCGCGAACGAAAG
>Ga0105239_10001385_pt1 | contig 32528 bp, 28 predicted proteins | sample KBSC44metaG_FD_92761 | JGI IMG/M metagenome (GOLD analysis project Ga0105239, IMG submission 92761) | Corn rhizosphere microbial communities from Kellogg Biological Station, Michigan, USA - KBS C4-4 metaG | ecosystem: Host-associated > Plants > Roots > Rhizosphere > Soil | place: Michigan, USA...
CGGAGAGACTTCAAAGACGAATTCATAACTTGGATTGTCGCCGAGATACTGGAGGCCACGCTCCCGGTCAAAGACAACAAAGTGGGCATCACCGAGCAGAGAAAATGCAGGTGCGTTTTCCACTGTGGTGTTCTTGAAGTCAAACTGCTGCTCATTGTCGGAGATGGATCTGTTGAAATGGTATGGTAATACTGCGGCCTATTCTCCATGAGCGAGGGACGTACTCAGAGAAGTCCATTCTTACATATTTGTTCACACAAACAGTGCCAGTGCCATTCACGCCACATGTTTCCACGATTGGCCTCGTTACGCCATTAGGCTGGATGTCTTGCGCCAGGCACAACGACAATAGTGAAAAAGGCAGGATGCTTTGAAAGACCTTCATCTTGCACCAAAGATTCAAATCCACGGAAGAAAACGAAGTTGCGCGAAGCGACCGCGAAGGAGCGAAGGAGCGAGTTTTTCTACCATGGTATCGTCTGCGGGGTCGTCGTTCCCAAGCATCTTCACTACCCGCTTGCTTCGAACCGAGCAGGAGGAGAAATCATGAAATTCACGTCATGTGTAAATGGTATGATACCCGGCAATGGACAAGGAAACTTTCAACGGGTCCTGTCGATCCCCCTAGGCATTAATCCTCTATTGGACAGAAGGGGGAAAGAGAAGCAAGTGGCGGTTTTCTCCTGCATCGGAATCTTGTGTCGTGAAGCAATGATGGTAGTTGTGCTGGTGTGGGGGAGAATGCTTGACTTTGCGGAGAAGCCTGCTCAACTTGTCGGTATACAAGCCGCCGGGGTAAATATGCATAGTAGCCGATCGCGTAACGCTATGCAATTGGTGGAGGGACTCGACGTCCGTTCTCGAACAGGTATCTGTCGGTGGTAATGTCCAAACGAGCCAATATCATTGTCTTGCATTAAGACCAGTGCTGTCTTCTATGCCAGTGTTTCCGGTGGAAGCTGGATTGAAGGCTTCTCCAATAATGTTTGCAATAACTTTCGCCTTCGCACCAGCCTTTGCAATTCTCTCGTCAAAATCAGTGACGGCGTCGTCAGAATTGTCCTTGGCAGCTGTAATAGGATCCGCGGCAACTAACAGTGCTTCAACATGTTTTTGAAGCCGAGCATTTGTCGGCAAGCGGGGAAGAATCAGGCTTTCTACCTGACGCACCGTTTCCGCGTCAGACAGTGTGGAAGCAGGCGGGACAGCAGAAGGAGACGAAGTCACCACCTGGTGGACTCCATCATCTGAGGTTGGGACACGAAGCCTATGTTGCCAAACAAGTGCCCGTCCACGATGTCGACCGAGTTCCAGAGCTTTCTCGTACCCTTTTTCGATGCCAAACACCTTACCTTCGACCAAGCCTGCATATGTGCTGTCGGTGACACCAGCGTCATAGCCTTCCTTGTAATAGTCATTTTCAATTTCGAGCAGTTCATCAAATGGATCAGGCGCCATGGTAATGGATTACTCGAGATCGGGTGATACCTACCAGGGGAGGAAGGGACGAAAGGGAGCAAAGGAGGGGGAAATATTTTGTGGGAGGGGGGAATGAGGCTTAAAATAAGCATAAGAACTAGCGCCTCGGCAACTGGTTAAAGTGGTGAAATTTGACGCACTTCTGGCACAAGAGCATCAACTGCGCGGGGTGACTCAGGAACTGCCAGTTGTTGCTTTGACTCAACCCCTACTCACAACTCTTGTCGCAGCTATTCAAATTCTGCAATAGTACACGAATTGATCTGTTAAGCATCCTCTGGATATTCTGCATAATTCTCAGCGTGATTCCTCCTACAAGGTCAGCGCCCACAACGCCACCCCGCCGACGACAGCTCAGCCTGCAATTGCTCCAAATCGCCCAGCATGGGCTCTCAAAAGATCTTGCCGCAAGAGGGCAAACGGAATATCCTCATCACATCTGCTTTGCCGTATGTGAACAACGTATGGTTCCCTCTCTAGATAACTATTCCATGACTCACCGTAATTGCTAGACCCCTCATCTTGGAAATATCGTCGGCAGTGTGCTCAGCGCAGATATCTTTTCGAGGTACAATAAAGCCCGCGGCAGGCCGACGCTCTATGTTTGCGGCACTGACGAGTACGGTACTGCCACCGAAACCCAAGCATTAAAGGAAGGAGTCACACCAGAAGAGCTATGTGCGAAATATAACAAAATACACGCAGAGGTGTATGAGTGGTTCGAGATCGGCTTCGACATCTTTGGCCGCACCCCTACCAAGCATCACACCGAGATCTCTCAGCATATATTTACCCAGCTTCATGAGAGGAACCTCCTGGCAGAACACGTCAACAGCCAGCCTTTCTGCGAAAAACACGGCAAATTCTTAGCGGATCGATTCGTCGAAGGTACCTGTCCCAAGTGCGGTTACGACGATGCTCGCGGCGACCAGTGTGACAAGTGCGGCAGCCTACTCGACCCACTTGATCTGATTAATCCTCGCTGCAAAGTCGATGGTGCCACTCCAATAACAAAAGAGACGACACATACCTATCTCCGCTTGGACGTGCTGCAACCCAAGGTTGAAGAGTGGGCACATGCCTCCATCGAGAAGGGCGGATGGTCCAAAAATGCAAGAGTGATCACGGAAGCGTGGCTGAAACAAGGCCTTAAGGAAAGGGGTATCACCCGTGATCTCTCATGGGGTGTTCCTGTTCCCCTTCCTGGCTACGAACACAAGGTGCTCTATGTCTGGTTTGAGGCTTGCATAGGCTACCCATCTATCACCGCTAACTACACCGATGAGTGGAAGCAATGGTGGTACAATCCAGAAAATGTGCAGCTTTACCAGTTCTTGGGCAAAGACAATGTCCCTTTCCACTCTGTCATCTTCCCAGCCTGCCAAATCGGAACGGAGGATAATTGGACAAAGCTGCACCACCTCTCCGCAACCGAATACCTCAACTACGAGAATGGAAAATTCAGCAAAAGCCGAGGGATCGGTGTTTTTGGCAACAACGCAAAGGAAACGGGTGTGCCACCCGACGTTTGGAGGTACTACCTGCTCAAGAACCGGCCAGAGTCGGGCGATACTCAATTCGAGTGGCGTCCATTCATTGAAGGCAATAATTCTGAACTGCTCGCAAAATTGGGCAACTTTGTAAACCGAATCATCAAGCTGGTCAATTCGCCTAAAGCCTATTCAGGAATCATCCCTGATTTTGACGCACACAACCTTCCTGAATCCTTCAAGAATTCTCTGGCAGAGATCACAGATCTTATTAAGCAATACCTCGCAGAGATGGAAGCGGTTCACCTTCGGAATGGTGTTTTGGTCGCCATGAAGATCGCGGAAGCCGGCAATGGCCTAATCCAGGCTCACCGTCTGGACAATGCTCTGATCGCGAGTGATCCCAAACTTGCTGCTGCAGTGATCGGGACAGTGATCAACCTGATTTATCTCACGTCAGCAATCTTCGAACCATACTTACCTGCCACGACAGCCTCCATTCGGAAGCAATTGAACAGTGGTTTCTTGCAGATTCCATCTGAGGAAGACGTTGAAGCCGGATGGCTACCTACTTATATCAAGCCAGGTCACAAGATTGGCCAGGCCGAATATCTATTCACAAAGATCGACGAGAAGAAAGCAGAAGAGTGGAGAGAGTACTTCGGCGGGAACCAGGAGGAAAGGGAAAAGAAGAGGAAGGCCGAAGCCGAAGTTGCAGCCAAGAAGGCTGCGCAAAAGGAGAAAACCAAAGCGAAGAAGGCTGCCCAGAAGGCTGCCGCCGCCGCTGGCGGAGGTGACAGTGTAGAGAAAAGCGCCAAGGGTGGTCAAAAAGGAAAAGACCTTGCAAACAGTGTCCCGCAGGTTGGGGAGGACGCTGCTATTGAGAAAGTCGTGGATGGTGTGGCTCAGGTTACTCTACCTACTTCGTGATTTACGCCTAAAGGTCAATAATACCACAGCCATGGATAGATCGACGGAGAAAGAGCTTTGATGAGAGATGAGACATACATGAGGCGGACTAGAAACCAGATAGCATGAAATCGATCAAGGGCACTTCAACGGCTCTAGATAGTCCTACATGATCAAATGATAGGAAATTTCGTTAAATGCATGTCCTTTTAAACCCTGAATTTCGCTTGCTGGAATAGGTTGGAAACAGGGGCCACTGAATAAGCAATAAGCGTTAAATATGCCCTCCCCACTCAATATGGGATCATCTCGTATATGAGTCTATCCTCGTAGCAGTCTGTCTCGATCTGTCGCTCGATAATCAGCGCTACGTGACAGGTGCTCGTGTGCATAGAAGCTTGGATGATTCTCACCCTCGAGGAAAGCGGTATGTCGTTGCACTGCTTCGGCTCGGCGAGGCCGATCTCCTCGATCTCCAATACCCTCTCCGCTACACACGCCATCATGTCGCTGTTCCAGACACCTTCCTGTCGAGGACCTCTCCGGAGGAGGGCTATGGCATTGCGCCTGATGCTCGGGTGGCGACATCGAATTGCCGTCAGAAACATTGCTGGTATCAGTCCAATGTCGAATTTGGGGTAGTGGTGGATTTTCTGTTGCGCCTTGGTGTCGATCAGGTACGACATCCTCTCGATGATCTTCTCGAAGAAAGGAGTGTAGCTGTCGTATTCAAGCTGGGTCCTGAACGAGTGGGATGGTATAATTATCTGTGTGGCAAGCTGCTGGATATCCATCACGATACAGTACCTGGCAGATTCCCCGGTCAATTTTAAAGCATTTGTGCCCAGGAACTTTTTGAACGCTTTTCGCCATTGGTCGAAGTACAGAACGGCTTCCTGGAATGGCTTGTATAGGTCCATGTAGTTCTCCATCGAGCATTGTTCGGTGGTCAGCTTCGTGGCCGCCGTTCGAGATTGGCAGAAAATCGTCGCGATGCAGAAGTTGAAATAGTCCCGTGCTTGATCCGCTGTCTCGAAGTTCTCCGGGATTTCTGGAACTGTCGGTGCATATTTGGCCAGAAATAATGGTTCCTGGCCTATGATTTTAATGGGGAATAGCATCCTTTGCACGATTAACCTTCTGAAAATATGGCCAATGAGCCTTGCGAATTCCGCGTATTGCAATTCTGTGCCAGCATTCTGGTTTGTGCCATTGTTCTCACTCCAGTCGCAGAAAAGGTGTATTCCACTTGACATTTGCCGGAGTGCGGAATCATAGTGATTTTGGAACATTTCGATGCAAACGAACAGCAGGTTACTGACCAAGAGCTCCTCTCTTGAAGGCTTCGGATCATGTTGCAGGCTCTTTCTCATCTCCGTTATTGCTTTGGTATATTGTTGGAGTGCATAGGCGTCACGGTCCCAGTCGGCGGTCCTTCTGATTCTGCTCCCTGGTTCCACAACGGTCTCCCAGTGAGAAGCCAGTGCCACAAGCGCATGGCGTAGAGATGAGACCCTATGTGACGCCTGTAGGACGACACGATTCCAAAAAGTCGGATCGTACGTTCCTGCCAGTCTCGGAGCCACAATATCGCGAAAATAGTCGAGAGCCCGGGCTTCCGCTGGCGATTGACCAGGAATCGGAGACAGTTCTTTTAGGGCCAGGTTGGGTCCTGTTGGCTCCCATAACACGACCCTTAGATTTCCGAGACTTATATCAGCCGAGTAATCGCAATGGCGCGAACTTTTCTGGCAGCCACCGCACCTAGGCCGTTGATGGTCACAACGGACATGTCGGCCTCTACACGTCGCACAGCCTCCTCTGCTTTTGGGCGCATATCTCCGCTTGCCCATTGCAATTTTGGGGAGCTGTGCAATTGCATGAGGATCTGCTTGAACAGTCAATGCCACTGGCGACCGCCTCGCCGACATATTTTGATCCGCAGATTGACGATGGCTGCTTCGCGACACTTGAGGTGATGTACTGTACGAACGCTACACCAAACCCGTCCTAGCTCGCAAGGCTGTCGCCTAGATTAGAAAGTCCTCGTAAAGAAAATGGCCTTCTCCTTCAAGGTTGTGTTGACACTATATTCGCGTCGACTTCTCTGAACGTGCCTTTATTGCCTTGTGACGGGGCTGATGAAAAGGTACTTGTATCTTCACATTTGTCTTTTGGTTGTCGTCACTGCCGAGAGTGTCCCTGGCTTGAGATGCATCAACAATCGAACTTGATTCACTGATGACATCGGCGAATAAGCGAGTATCTCGGTAAGACATCTGCCAAGAAAACATGTTCAACGGGGTTACAGATGGCTCGCTAGCTGGCAGGTACATCGAGCGGGTTGCCTGGTTAAGGATGGCAACACGAGATGAATATTCAGCAACTAGGAAAGGTGGTTCAGCGCTGCACAATCTGGGTTCTGGACCCAGACTACCTGAGGAGACCACCATGATTGTTGATGGAGAGCTGCTGAAGCCCATCATCAGGATTGTTTCTCCATGTACAATGCCGTCTTTCCCATGTGTTCCAGCATATGGAACCAATAACTAGTTCCTTAGCCCCGGGGAATCAAAGGTTGGCCACTTATTTACAAACGCGGCGATTCGATGCGCCAATGCAGGTCGGGTCCGTCCATTTTGGTCACCATCAAATCCCATGGGCCCACCAACTTTATCTATTGATCTTATCCGAAACAGATCAGTGACAAGTGCTCACTAATCCATGTGGCCGCTGGCAGCTCGTTGTACCCTGAATCGAATCTGCCGCCGAGTAATGCATGGACTAAGATATCATCGCCAAATACGAGTCTTCAATACATTACGGATGGCTGGCCTCATTTCATGACGCCAACACCGACATGGCTCGAGGAAGAAAAAGCGAGGAACCTCACCTGGCGGGAGTAAAGGTCACACACGCGCGTCCTCCTTCACAATGAGGACAACTAGCACCACAGCTCTAGCAACAACACAGCGTAGGTTGGGCAGTGAGTGCCTTTCAAGTTCACCAAAGGGGCAAGCTCCGCCATTGCCGATATTACAAGCAGGTAAAGTCGGCGATAATGGCTGTCCACAATACCAGTCAAACGGCGGCAACGAACACCCTCTTCAAATACGGACCACTGTATGAGAGACTGCTCTGGGGAAATACTTCTACTTCCAGTGTGAGTTCCCTGCAAAAGCATTTGATCTCAATGGGCATGCTAACAGCAGCCTTCATTCAAGGAGTATAAAGACACGACAATCGCTTGGTAAAGTATGGCATCGAAGTTTCAATCTAGTACAAGAATACCAAGAGTCAGTCTCCCTCAGCACATCAACGCTTTCTGACAGGAATCAACGAATGACGGTATCGTCTCCCCTCCCCTTGCGCCCCCTGAAGCCCCTTATGAACCCTTTACCACTTTCCTCCTTGTCCTTGTCCTCTCCCTGGACACCACCACCAATGAACTCATTCTTAAACTCATCGACACCCGCACCGAATTCCTTATTTGGCTGCCGATACCGCACCAGGTCCTCACCCCTCAGAATACAGTCCTCTGCGGGCTCTTCAGTCCCCACATACTTTCCATCATTATCCTTGGCGTAGTGCGCGAGATACTCGCGACGGGTGAGTTCGCGCATCGCAAATTTCTGTTTCGGCGCGCTGGACCCTCCGCCCGCAGACTTGCGGTGGAAAAATGATAGCTTCCTTGATTTTCCATCAGATGCGGGTGCGGGTGCAGCATTGGTGTGGGCGCTGTGGATGTCCTCTGGACGCATCACCGGTATCGATATGATCGAATCGTCGTGGAATTTCACAGGCAGCAGATTCGGGGCGCCGTGGCCGAAGCTGTCGGCATGTCCCATGGCTTCCAACGCACTTTGTCCCTTTCGTGTTGCGTTCGTCTCACTCAACGGCCGACCAGCAGCAGTGAATGATGAGAGGTATGTGCCGCCCATTGGCTCTGAACTGTGGGCACGTTGAAGAAATGGTGTTTGCCAACGAAAGGCTGTACTGTAGGATATATTTCGTCAGAAAGATTAGTAGTAACTCAGGGTATAGTAGGAGTGTGTTATCGTATGCTGGGCCAGGTTTCTTTCTCCATTCACTTAGAAGTTGGTCTGGAAAATGGGCGAAATGACTTGTATTATACCGATGTCTCGATTCGGGCACACGCAACTCAAAAACCGCCATCGTGATCCCCTCGCACAGGCTAGAGTTTCTATGTATCCATTTTTAGACCTGCCTTTCGGGTTGAGAAGCCGTTCATTGTTGGAGATTCCATGCGAAACCCCAGAGCGAATACGAGCACCGTGATGACGTAGCGCAGGCGAGCTAAATAAGAAGGGCAAGGATTGCCTTGACTGCCTTCAGCTGAGGTCGGCTATTTCGCAGATCTAGACCACACTGCCTCGGGGCACGCAAGCTGAGAGGAGCGTTTTGCCACATGATACAAGCTGGAGAACGCAATAATACTTATCGTCTCCAGGGGGACTCAAGCTGAGAGCATCTTGCATGCTCGATACTGAGGTGGGTCGCAAATTTGCTTGGACAAGAGCCAATTCAACCCTAGACTTAAAAATGCTGCGGGCAGGACGGAGCCCTTTAGCTTTCCCAATACCTGTCTACGAGACGCCTGCCCAAGATACCTTTGGGGCTAACAGAAGACATCAACCTGGCTGTTCAGTCTTGCCATTGGGCACACATTTCCAAGAATGCCAAACAGGTCGCCTAAACACCAACGGCAGCACCCTCCCACAGATTCCCAATCGTTGTGTAGGATCGCCGCCACCTGGAGATATTTGATAGAACATTACCCCACCGTTCCTCTTTCCTTGCTCCAAGGCACCACTTGTTTCATCAGATCGAGAGCCCTATTGGGAATAGGGGTCGAGCCTGTTGTGTAGTACTTCTTTACCCAAACTTGTGAGAGCGTACTGTTCTGAAATATTGCATAAAGCGCTATACAGCTACGAGACTTCAGACACCACAGCCTCAATTCGTTTGGCGAAGTTTCGCTAGAGCTGCCGCAATGCCTTCACTTAGTTCAGGGTCTTTCCGAGTAACGGCTTGCTTGGCTTCCTGTGTTCCCGTCTCTGCAAGCTCTGCTTCTCGTGCCATTGTGAACGCTAATGCTTCCTCATCTTCATTGAACTCGTCGGCTTGGATTTCTTGCAGCCGCGCCCGCTTCTGGGACGGACCAGCTCCCGTAGTTCCACCCATTACCGTTAAATCCGGTTCTTGTCTTTGACGATCAGACACGGTGATGGCAGGAGCGATTGGGAGTGGAGATTCAGATGACACATGTTGTGAGCCATCGTCACCAGACATCATCGTCGATTCTTGTCTTAAAAACAGAGCGCTCGACTTGGTAGCTCTCTTGACTCGGAATGGTTCGCGAACTGTCGTTGACCATGCTTTCACCTTCTTCTCACCCCATCCAGGAACTATGGCTAACTCTTCCGGTTGCGCATTTACCGCTGCGCGCAGGGAACCAAAGTTGGAAATGAGACTTGCAGCATCGGTTTTATTGATGTTGCGGGGAGTGGTGACAAATTCCGTCAGACTCTCCTTGTAAGTCTCGGCTTGATGGGCTCGTATCGATGTGGGAGACGCATGCTCGTAGGATTTGAACAGCTCGAGATATCGGCCGGCTTCTTGGGATGACCAGCACAGGATCAGGGTCAGATTGTTGATCATGGAGGTCTTGGACAATTCTTTGAGAGCTTCTTCATGGTTCGTTATGTCTACCATTGTCAGCAAGATGCGAAGATTGTACAGCTTTCCAAGTTGGCGGAGACGACTGTAGACATATTCAGGATGCAGTCGATGGTACTTCAGAGACAAGAATAGGGCGCATGTTGTCGCTCCTAGCACATAGTCACAGGGGATATCGGAATACTCCCACGGTAATGACTTCACATGATTCAGAATCGGATTGCCTTTCTGTCGAGTAGAGACCAATATAGCAGAAGGGCCTTGCCTGGAGGGCAATGCCTGTGGCTTTGGCTGGACAACTCGGGAAGGACCAGCGGTTCCAGGATGCCTACTTCCTGATGAATGTGCCGACCTTTGAACGGCTGCTTCGGCCGCTAGAAATTCGGCATCATCAAATTCTTCAGCCATAATGCATCTGAATTGGCCATGGCATTCAGATGGGGAACGGGCGAGCAATTCGATGGGGCCACAATGCGCAGTCAACAGGGTTCAAGTTTGAGGGAGGGCTGCGGACAAATGACGTGCGACCCAAGGACGCGTTCGCCAAGCCACCACTCAACGCGTATCTTGATCCGGTTCAATGATATAACCCTGCTACATACTAATAGGTACTCATATGTATATATCTAAAGTCAAACCTTGGGCGTTGATTCTTCCTCATTTGACAATCAAATATCGTTTTTATCTTTACCATCGGCCCTTTAGACCATCTTCGACTTCTCCGATGTGCATAGGCAGTGCCCGTCAGCGATCCCATTGAACTATCAGCGGCAGCCCTATCTGAATAGTGCCTACCTGGAACCTCGAATGAAGGTGAATCTCCACCCAATTTGGATGCGCCGTTGCCACCTAATAGCACCTTCTACTTTTTTGGAAATTCCCAGAACGGGATTAGATATATGTACATAGCTCGGATGTGCCGAGGCACAACTGAATCACGTCTTTGAATCCCCTATCCCGGTGTTCTGGATCCTGCTTCCGCGTGTTAGAGTAAGTGAGCATTGCCATCTCTGCTGTAATCGCCATCTCGCTCGTGGCGATCATGGATAGTATGAATTTGGAAGCGAAGGGATAGTAATGATGCTATATTGCTGTGTGGAAATCTGTTAGCACACCAGACAGTCGTGATTGCGTCGGATCTCAATGCGCCTCCTTCCAGGAACTATCCATATAGATGGTCATGACTCGACAGAATACATTTCCCGTCTTTTAGTGAAAGACGCCCCTTCCAGATTAAATTGATGGTCTTCATAAGAAAAGCGATGCTATTTACCCGTTGGGGCACAAAGTCCTGCCAAGACTCAGCCTTGTCACTAAAATCTCAACGAGGCTGGTGATAGATGTATATATATCACTGTTTTGAACTTTAGATATAAAAACTTCACCAGTACTCTGGTGCAATGGTTTTTTTTCACCGTCTGTCAATAGGATGGGGGTTCGACCCTATCTCGGGTCAGGTTCACAACCCCATTAAAAGGTCGTTGCCTCCTACCCTCATTCATTCCATTGTGACTGGGGCATTTTCAAGGGCACCTATCATTAACTCATAACTTGCGTACTTCATATCTCCTTGTACCAAACAACACATGACAGCCAACCACATGTCAAAATGTACTAGGTCCCACCTCGTGACCACTATCCTACGACGGGGGCATCTCACTTGCAACAACAGCCCCCTCGGCCGCCAACGTCGCATAGTAAAGTTGGGTTTCAGCACAAATGACCATCCTACCTTTCCCAGCGAAATTGAAATTCGCAGAGGTCTCGCCAATAAAGATTTTACCGAGCAGTGTGCCTGATGGGTTCCAAACGTGCACACCATCACCCACGCCGGAGTAGACATTGCCATTCGTGTCGCAGTGGATGCCATCTGGGATTCCGGGCGATACGTATGAGAAGATCTTACGGTTGCTCCAAGTCCCATCAGGCTCCACGGTAAAGCGGTAGCTTATGGAGTCAGTATAAGTTTAATGGATGCCTTATAGGTTGCAGAACTTACATTGAAGCCGGTGCTGTGAAATTATAGCCATACAAGGCATATTGGGCCCCAGTATCGGTGACATAGGCATAAGAGCCATTGGGTGAGAACGTTATTCCTGTTCAATAAGTCAGAATCATTTTGCTCGACTGAATTGAGGTGGAGAAACAAGGGCAGAGGCTTTATGGGGTCACATGGGGTAGCCTACCATTTGGAAGCTCAAACCCATCAGCCACCACAGTCACGGCACCTGTGGAAGGATTAAACCGATAGACCATGTTTGGGAGAGCCGGCGATGGTCGGAAATCCTGCAAGTAACCATAGAGGGTGTCGGTAAAATAAACATCTCCGTTCCGAGGATTTGTAGCGACGTCGTTTAGGGAATTGAACTGTCGACCGAAATAGTTGTTTACAAGGACTGTTGAATGGGTAGGTCAGCTGTTTATTTCTTCGAATAAGTACACAATCTCATTCATCATACCAGTGGTATTGTAGGGTTCGACAGGGTTCATGACGTATAAAGCTGGAGCAGTCTTATTGCCCTGGCCCTCGCCGGTGAAGACGAATTGCCCACGGTAGTTTGTCGCACCTGCAAGGGATGTCAGCTCTTTACTTCATCAACAAGCCACGACGGCACCCACCGTTAGAGTTGATGACGGGTGGAGTTGCGTTGACAGCCATGACGTCGACACGACCACTGGCATTGCGCTCACTTGAGACGGCGGCGGCTTGGTCCAACGAGATCTTGAGGATGACATTTGATTTGTTGAGACCGGTTCCAGCAGCCAAGGCACCTGCATTCTGGACGAAGAATACCTCGTCCGTTGGAGGATACCTACACAATTATTATTAACTTTCGCTTTGATATACCGAACAGAAACCACGCACCAGACAACAGCTTCGTGGAAAAGCGGATCGCCACCTGTGCTGGCAATGACAGTCAAAGTAGGATTGGTCCCAATGATGTCGTAGAAAGCGTCATCGTAAACGTGAAAGGGCTTTGCCGTAGCATTCTCCTCGCTTAGACCTGGAGGCAAGAAGATCTGGACGTGGTCAGATATCGGCGGCTATGCTTTCGGCTCTTGATACTGTGCGGAGCATGCTTACTGAGGTGAGGTTGGATTGTGAGGGCGGTGGAACTGTCTCCAAAGCATTGAAGGCCCTCTGGTCCACGAATTGAGCTTGATTTGGTATCGTCTGAGGACACACCTCAGACAGAAACGTACTGAAAAGTAGGGAGAGTACTAACATTGCGGCGGAATTTCGATGGTCTCTTGCATCGCAAGTTCCATTGGGTCCAGGTTGCGGCGCCCAGGGTATTTGAGCACTGAAGGCCGGTCTCACTCCACCATTCATCGTTTATACAATGAGGTCACTCCTTCACCAAAACCCGGACGGCAATTGAACTTTAGCTGTTGGGCTCAAGTGTTTGCACACACCGGTAATTGGTTGCGCGGGGAAAGGTTTGCCCTGGTAGGTGTTGATCCCTCTGAGGCGGTGCGGGGTACCCCTGGATACTAGCTCTTAGTGACTTAGCTCCTTGACATATCGAATCTTCTCTTCACCGAGGTCGGCGTTGAAAGGCGAAATTGTAGGCTTTAACCTCGCACTGTTAGATCAAGGTGACGACAGCGCGGCACGACACGGGTAGTACACCGAATACTACATAGGTATGTATCTAGGTAATTGCCTGGCGGGTCATAAATTTCACGTCAGCATCTCGGTCCAAGCACTATGAGCCTGTCTCCATCCCTCGGTGTAACTTATTGCCTGGGAAGCCACGACCTTAGTCTATCATCTCGGCCAGCTGGAAGATTCGAATCAGATGCTCCGAGCTTCATCACCCTCGATATGTCTGAGCCCGCGATTCTGGGTAGCATGACTCCTTGAGCAACCACTTACATACCTCCCCATCCGTGGGCCTCACCATCCCTCAAGAGCGCGTCACGCTGCCCAGGGCCATGTGCTGTCGGGGCATTGGGCTCGAATTTGTTTTCTTGTGGAGCAAGTTCCCATTTGGCAGTTTCTCGAATGCTAAGGCTCTCCTTGAACGCTGGACCTGGGTGTGCGAGGATAAGAGCGTACGCGGCGACAACAATCATCCTATGGAGACCTGGTTAGCCTGTGTGCCTCTATCCGTGCTTCTTTTGGGGGGTAGGGAAGGGAGGTAGACTTACACTGACTCAAGCCCGACGAATAGTGGTTGATCCCTCAAGGCTTCACTTTCTCTTGAATAGCCTTCGTTGAGCTCATATACCCGGTAAGTACATCGGATCATGATAGTTAGCAAGGCGATGGTGAGGAAGACGGAGAAGACAATGAATCTCGGAGGTATCGCGGCGAAACGCCAAACATGGCGGCTGCAACTAATATAGTCGACGGTCCCTGCTACGAACAGAACGAGTGTTGCGACTTGGAAGCCCAGGCCCGCTAGTGCGATATTGACACCGGCAGTAGACTCCCCATTGGATGTTGAAGACATAGCGCCCCCTACCGCCTGAAGGATCAAGCTAATAATATCACAAGGGATGAAGATAAGGTAGAAGAGATTTGGGATGAACCGGGATGCTTCAACAGAGACATATTGGACACTGCGTGCTCCGAGATCAGCATGGTCCAAAGTAGCGATCGAACTCCATGACTGAATTGGACTTACATCTGAGCAAGGAGAACATAAATGGCCGCCGAAAAGAAAACAAGCGCGACAGTATTAATCAGCACTTTGAGACTATTAGCTAAGTTCCAAATACGAACATCGAAACATTCAAATTAAATTGCACTCACCAATCTGCACAATGAATCCCGGCCTTCCCCAGGGATTTTGCCACATCATGATCCGGCCAGCATAACCCAGTATCTCGGAAATGCAGCCTATGATCATACTGCCAGCAAAACCCTAGGCTTTGTATCGCCAGCCATAAATGAACTGCACGAGCAGGCAAAACCCGTATAACCCGATGAGCACGGAGCTAGCGGCTATGGATGGTCTGTAGCCATACACGGTCGTCTCGATGGGGCAAGTCGAGATGGTGCAGTTCACCAGATCACCAGAATAGTAATAGATCTGGCCATCTGGAGTACAGAACGCCTTATCGGGGCAGCCCATGGTTGTCGCTTTTGTTGAATCTGGAACTCTACAGGATAAGAGTGAGAGTGAGAATAGGACGGGATAGTCGCGTTTAGATTGTGTATTCCTGGCAAATGTCACAGCGATACCGACGCAAGATTGTGTATGTCGAGGGTCTATGCATATGTTTTTATACCACATAATCTCGGAATCTGAATGGCTGTTTCATATAAATTTAGAACAGCCGGAGCTCGATCAAGGTTGAGCCGTGCTCTTTGAGGCAGATGTCTCCATTGACGATGAAGATGGTTGGGCTTGTCCCGGCCGTGGTGGATCAGGCTGGGAGGCATCATACATGGTCGCTATCAACACCGTGAGACACAAAACCCTGCGAATCACAGGTCCCATCGTTGTGAAGAGGGATATAGGGCTTCCCACGAACCTATCCAAGGATTATTGAACTTTATCTTTGTCATTGGTTGCCACCTTCAAGACAATCCCAGCCCATCAAAGCCAGACCGCAACCAGCGGAGGCGGTGGTACAGATCCAGGACACATGGAAAAGCCGCTCACGCCAAGGGAATATTTCGTCGAGGCACTACTGAGAATGGTCAAGAAGCGGAAAAGATAGCTGATAATGTCTATCTTTGTCTGAATTATCGCAGATTGAAGGCTGGGGGCGGGTGGTTGCGGCTCTAGGAGCGGCTCTAGGGCGGAGATCGTAGAAAACCCAGAGCGGCTGTACTCTCTGGTGCGAATACCTGATTTCCGTGATGGGGGCCATGGAGTTTGGAGTACCATGTGACAATATCTGTCCACGCACAAGAAGGGTGTCAGCTTCGAATTTTGAGGACTCGGAAAGGTCTGCTGTCTGCCAGATTCAATGCAAGGCGGCATGCTTTCAGGATACCAGGACATGGAAGCATACATTTAGTGAGTGTACAATCTTGCATATCTATCGAGTCAATGTTAACAGTGAAATGGTAGGAGATGACAAAGAGATAAATCCGCACTATTTATTATGTTGATAGATTAGTTGAGTCTGTCAATAAAGGTTTCTGCTTCCAGGACGCGGTTGGCGCCGTCAGTCCTTGCCAGTAGGATCAGCTAACACACTGGCAAAAACCTCCAGGCACAGGATCCGCATGACTAACCACTAGTAAAGATGCTTACAAGCCAAGTTATCCGGAAGGCAGGTCCTCCGTACGGATTCCTAGTGGCCTTGTGTAGACTGTGCCTTGTGTGCACAGCTCGAACCAGGTGGGCTACTTCGACCCAGAGCGCGTACTAGCACTATCACCGCCAACAAGAGCTTGACCAGTCGTACCTTCTTCTTTCAAACCCTCGGCTCTCAATGCTGCCTCCTGCTCAGCCGTTAGTTGGCTCAAGTCGATAGTGATTTGAGGTCCCTTGAACCATTTGTACGCATCGATGTAATAGTATAAGAGTGCGCCTCCCCAGATAGCAGGGTTGATGACACAGGTATAATTCATCGTCTCAGGAGTAGGGTTTGGGCCTCCCACAGGGAACATGCCCAATAGTATACCGAAGATAAGGAAAAGGACCGCTAGGTAAGCGAGAGGGGTCGATGCTTTGCCGGTATAGATAGGTCCTGGGCTGAACTTCTTCTGTCCCCACACTACTCGGCAGAGGATAGGAGTTCCCCACGCAAGATTGTTTCCAGCCACAGCGAGTGAGAAAAGTGCGGCGGCGGCAGCAGGCGCAATCAAGCAGAGTAAACCCAGAACAGCTGCCAAAGCTGCACATCCAATGGTCGTACGGACAGGAATGTATCCGAATTTCGGAGATATATGACGGAAGAATCTCGAGAACGGCAAAGCGCCATCCCGAGAGAAGGCCCACGATTGACGGGATACGGCGACTAAGATAGAGATCCCCATCTGCATATTCTCCTTAGCAAAAGTGAGAGGGAGGTTCGTGAAGATGGATGATTTACCATGAACTGAGTGATCATCAACAACGACATGAAACCCAGCGCTCCATGCTTTCCCAGCGCATCATAGTAGATTTGGGCCATAGGCTGCCCAAACGGGGACGTCAAAATGTGGTCGATATCTTGAGACATACATGCTGCTATAACAACACAGCAGATCCAACCAAACAGCCAGCAAGAACCAATGGAGAATAAAATTCCAAAAGGCACAGCTTTTGTAGCATTTGCTGCTTCTTCGGAGATGTGGACTGAAGCGAAGCTGGTCAGAAGTTTATAATAAAGACACGGCGAAATACCTACCAGCGGAGTCGAAACCCCCAATAGTCCAGATTGGAGACAGCCAAGATATCATAAAAGCCCACCCCGTCGGCCAAGTCGTGAGATTCTCTGTGTGAGTAAAGATGTAAGAAGCACTGTTGCGGTTATCTTGCCCGATGGGGAGTGCAATGATCGTCGCCAGTATCAGCACGAAATTTAATATGACAAAAACTGACTGCAAGCGGCCCATGATCCCAGCAAGGGTCGAAGCGATCACAGCATGGCACGCAACTGTTGCAAGGAAAACAGCATAAATGACCCCGTTGCTTGGAGTCCAGTTGCCATCGCGTGAAATGACGATCACAGACAGAAATTGAAGAGCAAACCCATAATCAATCGAGCAGAGGCCGCCCACCAACCCCAGGGTATTGCTGTAACCGACGAGGAAGCTCAATGGATTCCTCCACTGTGGCGAGGCGTAATAATGGGTCCAGTAATAGAGCCCTCCAGCAGTTGGTAGGCTGGAGGCCAAATCTGCCATGGCAAGCCCAACGACGAAGATGAAAGCTGAGGCAACGAACCAGCCCCATACCAAACCCACAGGGCCAGCGGGAAGGGAGTACGCCAATGTACTAGCAATCGACGGTAAGAGACCTTAGATAGTTAGTTATCACACCTGTACATCAGTTTGTTGCATCAGTGTAACAGACCCATGATCGCGAAGGCAATGCCGAAAACCTCAATCATACTGAAGTTCCTTCGAAGTTCCTGTTTGTATCTTGGTTTCTTGTGTCAATTGAATAGCTAGTAAGCATGAAGCGAGGTTAGTGTCATACCCCATTTTGGCGAGCACAGCAGCGTCTTCCTCGCTGGCAAGGTTGGTGTCAACGATCAAAGAACCGCGCCGAGCCTGTTCAGACGGAGGAGATTCCATGCTGTTGGCTTTGGTGGCCTGTGGGGAGGCCATTTTGAACAATGGTTTCTGCGAATACCCTTTGTAGCTCAAAAATGGAATTTGAATCACTGCTAGGGGGAGGTGGTCAAAGAAGCATGTTGGGGTCGACTCAGCTCAGATGGCACGAAGCACGTAATATGGGGGATCCGGCAATCATGAGTTCGCTAGTAGAGTTCCCACACCATTGAGCCTTGTAACCATCGAGTCGAGAGTCGTGACGGAGATGAACGAGGTCCCTGGACAGATTGTTTCTCGTCTCCAGGATAACAGCGGGCGGGGGACTTCGAGCGCAAACGAAGCTGGTTGGATCATTCTCGCCTAGAATGGTTGCGATACCAATACTAACTAATGGGGTGCCAGTGGCTGAAGATGGCACGATAAGCATCGAATGAGATGACTCTGAACTTAGCGTTGGTGGCACGTTGTCGAGTGTCCCGGAATCCTGGACGGCTCGCAATGCTGCGCCCACGACGACTGTACGGACTAAAGGGTTAGACCTGAGGGGAGAACACTCTTTGGTTGGTACTACAGTGCAAGTTATCTCTGAGTGCTTACCGAGGTTCTTGTTAGCTCGACAACAAAAGACACGGGATTCCTAATGGCCTATCTAATTGCTTAAAGTAGAGTTCAAGACGCGGATTTCGGAACTGGGGTTCCTTTCACGAGACTCGACGTTGAAGGTTAGAGATTGGGACCAGTGCGAAGACTGGGGAATGAGCTTATCGCAGAAAAGCTCATGTGGCATGCCTAACAGCGAATGGTCCTATCATGGATTCCAACTGAGGAAAGCCTCCATCATCCTCAAGCTCGCTTGGCCATTCCTTCTCACAGCTAGCGAGGGGTAGGCTAATGAGTCCAATCTACGGGTCCCGTTCAAGATAAAAATTCCCGATTGTTGATTTGGCAACTGGGGTTAGCATGAGCTAATTAGAAATAGGTTTATTCATTTGATGAGGCTTGGGTAATCTTTGCATTTACAGCCATAACTGATTATTTTCGACTAGAACTGTACCCAGCTGTCAACGGGGTCCTTCAACAAAGACGACGGGTTTTCCAGTCTGCTAAAGGAGTGTGTTGCGGAAAACCATTGTCATTAGTAAACGGGGTCCAACTCAACCTTCATCATGGCAATTTCCTTTTTCGAAGGGTATTTCAGTAAACGAATGTCTCATGCAAGAGGTAACGTGAACGGTGATAGTCGCCTTCTCTGGTGACTGCTCGAAAAGAAATTATGTCGAAGTTGCGAGGAACGATCGTGCATCCTCCAATTAACATCTGGAGCCGAGTCCATCATCGATTGCACCTGTGTTCGCACTGAGATTACACTTGGGATAGAAGAACGCGCCTAACGCAATAATAACATAGGCAGCAATCAACAGGGCTCCCTCGAGATAATTGCTGCGACCATCAATCATCAAGAAGCTGACAATGAATGCACTGGCGAACAAGCTGACCGTCTCGAAAAGGCTGAAGTACAGGCTCATCTCACGGTCCAGTATCCATCCCAGGATGACCATTAGGGGTGTGACGAATAACGCGATTTGAATGCTGCTACCAAGAGCGATGTTGATGGCAAGGTCCATTTTATTCTTAGCCGCCACGGTCACCGCAGTCACATGTTCAGCCGCGTTGCCGACGATAGGTAGAATGATCAGACCGACGAAGGCTTGGCTGACGTTGGTAGTTGAGATAAGATGGTCGATGCTGTTGACCAAAAATTCGGCACAGAGGGCGACAAGACCAGTTGTAATCAAGAGCATGATGACTGCCGAGGTGCGAGACAGATGTGCTTGCGGCTCGACTACATCTTGAACTTCCACCTCTGTTCCTGCCTCTGAAACGGGAACGGTATTATTTACTGGCTGGAGATAAAGAGGGGATGTTCGGTGACTCGAAGTGGAGGGATGAAGAATATCAGGCATTGAGGAAGTTCGACGCAATCCGCGGGAACTTGTCCACGGTTGGGAGGTGGGTCGCATAGGCATTGCCAGCGGTCTTCCGGTAGCCCCGTGGTGTGGAAACATAGATGAACTGAATGCTGGTCGAACAGCATCAGACAGATTCCGAATATTGAAGCTGGGTTTCGCGAGATTCTCATTAGGGATCTCTTGGATGTTCGAACAAAATTCAACCTGTGGGACATGCAAACGGGTTGGGTCCACAACAGCAGGCTCTCTCACTTCCGGCTCGATGACTGATGACTTCTCCACATCCGTCTCTGCCTGCTTCGTCTTTCGCTTTTCTTTCTTTGAACGTTTCAACTTTCTTGACAATTTGGATTTCTTGCGCTCCTTCTTGGAATTCTCAGAGACATTATCAGGTTGAGCTTCGCTCTCAAAATCGCGCGCTCGGAAGGTAGTAATGCGAGATCTTCGGCGGGAGCGTCGGCCTTCACCATCGAGGTCGGCTTCATCACCACTAATGACTGACTCCAGTTCTGGCGATGCAGGAGTGGCCGTCTGCGTGATAGAACCGCCCTGATTGGTCAAGTTTGACGAACTTCTTGTGATAATTGGCACAGTAGTATTATCCTTGGTACTTGACATCGACTTGCGTCGCTTTCTGTGAAGAGCAAGTTTGAAACGTTTTGCGGTGGATCGTGAGTTGGAGCTGGAATCAGTATCCGAAGAACTAGAACTGGACGAGTCGCTAGAGGAGCTGGATGAATTCAACATCTCAGCAAGAACACCAGGGTGCGACTCTTCGTCAATAAGATGCTGAGGTGTGCTCTGATACATGAAGGCATGTGATTTGAGCTGAAACAGAAGGTACAAGACATAAACTAGGAGGAGGACCACGCTGGTGCCACGGGACACCTTCAACACGTTGTTGTCTGCTGAATCGGCATCCGAAAAGGAGGCATGAAAGGCGGTGGGCAGTAACAGACTGATCACACTCAGGCAGAGCAGGCATGCACTCATTTGGGACACAGTAGAGTTATACAGCTGCTCGCGGAAGCGAAGACCTCCCACAACGAAACACATGCCTAGGATCAACAAAAGGTTGGAAAGAATGGAGCCAATAGCGGCTGCCTGTACAATGCGGACCTCTTTGGCGACAAGACCGATGATGAAAATGATGATCTCAACGGCGTTGCCAAAGGTCACATTCAGTAATGCACCAATGGTATCGCCCATCCTTATGGCTACACTCTCTGTAGCAAAAGACAGAAGTGAAGCTAACGGGATAATGGCTACAGCATTGAGGGCAAAGACAACCGTGGGATCCACGACGTCTGTATGGCCCCAATCGACAAGGGCTCCAAGGATGAGAGCGACTGGCACGATAAGGAGGAGCCAGTTGATCCAACTGGAGAAGATGATGCGCTTGACATCTCGAACAATGCGGCTGCCCAAGGATTGTTTAGCCTCGGACTCAGTAGATCCTATGGTGGAAGATTGCGCTCCATCTCCTTCCTGGTCCACAGACGGAACATCTTGGTGCTTGTTATCCTTCTCGTGGATGGGTTGGTCTGAGGGTGCAGGACCAGCTGCAGAGGGGTTGTTGCCAGCATCTTTCCGGCGTAGGAAATCAACTTCAGGCTGAGGTCTGGTGGCGGGGAGGACAGGGTCTTGGTTGTCACGGGATGCTCGAAGAGAGTTCAGGGACACCGGTGAGAGGGTTGTGTTCTTATCCCATGAGTGTAGACGAGTTGACAGCGGAGGCTCGTCAGCTGAGTCGACCATCGGCGGATGGATAAGCGTGGAAGGGAATCGTCAAAAGAAGGTGTTACAAGACTTGCTTGTCGAGCGAGTCACAGACACACTGGAAAGTGGTTGAATTGACGAAGTGATAGGGAGTAGGCAAGGGAGGAATAACTGGGAGAGGCGGTGCTGTTAATAGGAACTTTAAGCCTTCTGGAAACTTGCACGGATGCGAATGCCAGAGGCGAATCGCAGGCAAGTTCTGAGGGTGGTGGGCAGGCCTGGAAATGCTAATTGAAAGCCCTTGCAAGGTTAGTAGCGGATTCGTAGATCCGGCTTTCTAGGCACGGATGGGGGGTAAGCCTTAAGTGGGATGAACAGGGCTCACCCAGCAGATGGAGGAGAATTGAGTGGCTGTGTTGCTGGAGGTGGATGCTGGTAATTGAGTGCTGAATAGAGGGAAACGTGGATGAGGTTTAGCTTGTGATGTCGGCCCAGTCGCTATGGTAGGCTTGTGCGTATTGGCACCAGAATCTGTGGGCCTTTGTTGGGGAGACCTCTCTCTGTTATAGCTTTTGTGGTTTGTGAAGATTGATTGTTGTATACTACTAGTAGAGCAGCAAAAAGCTATCGTGGTTGGTGTTATATCTGTTTGACCACGAGCAGGCAGCTCTTCCTCTGCTTCATTTAATTGTTCACGCGTCAAGCAACTGCTCCTTCCATTGTGCGCGTGAGAACGCCCCCGCCTCACGTCAAAGCAAAGGCAAACGGCAGGGATGCGCTAGGCCCAATCAAGGACCACTTATCGCGATAAGTTGGCTTGGCGTCTTGGCGTTGCTTTATCGCTCTCTACTACCATGTGCCCACGCTTCTCTTACCATAGAATTACTTGGGGTGGAGTGCCGTGTGATATTCATCTGATGGCGACTCTGACAATCCAAGGGGAGACCCTGCTGGAGTCTGATATACCATTGCATCGCCCATACAAGAATTTATCCACTCCGTCGACCGAATAATTATCAACTTAGATGGTTCATGGAGACAGGCGAGGAAAACTCGCCCCTAACGAAAAGCCGACGCATGTGATGGAGTGCCGCTAACCCCGCCTCAAAAATGCGGAGGTTCCGTGTTGGGGCCTCGTGGAATATGAGCTCATGGCAGACCTTGACTGGATGGAAGACTGCGCCGGGGCTTACCTCAGGCAATTAAATGCCCCTTACCGAGTACCTAACCATGAGTACCTAGGTATCTTCGCATGTAGATCATCCTCCCTCAGTACTCTTTAATTTGTCCAGGTACAAGGAGGCCCTCAAGCAAATACACTTCGTGGGCACCTCGATAGATGACCGATCCGTATGACGAGGCAGCTGCGGACCAGTTGCAGGTCAGTCTTGAAGCATCTGTGCGGCATGCGCATCAGGCAAGACGGCCGATCTTGACCCATCTCAACGCCGACACTAGCTGGCTCTTGTCGATACCGCGATCAGACCAACCTTCCGTGCCTGGAAAGCGAGCTCGATATAACCTTTTGATAGACCCTTGGTTGCGAGGGCCACAGGAAGACGTTGCAGGCTGGTTCTCCAAGCAATGGCATGCGGTGGAGAGCAGTGTGGAGTCAATTCACTCGCTTGAAGCACTCCTGCAGGCTGCCGAGTCTCTTGAGGATGAGAGCACCAGCATTTCCGAAAATGCTGGCAAATCATCCTATATTGATGCAATAGTGATCTCCCACGAGTTCACAGACCACTGTCACAAGGCTACGCTTCATGAAGTCGATCCGCATGTTCCTGTCTTCGCCAGTGGGAAAGCGGCGCGACTCATTCGTTCATGGGACCATTTTTCGATCGTCATTGAAATGCCAATGTTCAATGTTGGACAGGACTGGCGTACAACAAGTACTCCTCCACTGCCAGATTGGCTAGGTATCAGCAGAATCGTTACCAATTCCGATGCTTTATACTACCACTCCGCAGTACTCATCTGCATGAGCGATCCGGAATCTACTGCCGGAGCCGCTGAGGCGGTCATCTACACACCTCATGGATTGGCGGCTGCAACTGTCGTTACCATCAACTCCGCAGTCCCACCCATAGCCCCTCTGGCACTTCTCCATGGGTTACACGATGTGTCAATCGCCTGGGGTACCCAGCTCAATTTGGGTGCAATCAACGCCATTAAAGCACAACAATTAATCAACGCAAAGTTCTGGATTGGGACCCACGACGAAGACAAGCACAAGTCGGGCTTCATTGCGCCATTGCTTCGTCGGAAGATCCTGACGGTGCCGGAGGCTTTCACCCAAGTTCAAGCATACCAAAGCGCTGCAGCTGACAGCAATGCGGCTCTAGCAGATGCACCTATATATGTGGAATTGGGAAATGGAGAGTCTCTGATGTTGACCTGATTGCCGATGCGAGCCTCCGATTCAGCCTAGTCTAACGGAAATTGATGTCAGCATTTGATGGAACAGTCTTTATCGGGCACGCCGGACAATATCTTTGCTTCCTGGTATGAGTAGATCGGAATGATAAACAGGAAACAATAGACGACTTAGTCAACCGACTAAAAGGGTCGAAAGGGCGCCTCGCGGGGGTACATGAGTCGTACCCTAAAGAGGCGTTGGGGTCCAGGATCTGGGCCACGGCCCTTCAGATCAAGTAGATAACATCATTTATGTAAATTGTAATAAACTATATCAATCCTAGTCGTTTGAGACCAAGCCCTTCGGGGGTATTTGCCCCGATGTACCGCAGCAAACCAGCGAACCAGAAAATCAATATTTCAATGTGAAGCGAAGATGATCCATCAACAGTAGTGTGCATATTTATCAACCACGAAATCCCAAGAATGGAGTTTCCACGGATCTCCATCCTCGGGAAAGACCCGAAGCACCGCATGCACCGGCTGAACGGGGTGTCATATCAAGAAGATGCGCTCACCACCTTCAACGGCTGGCAGTACGCCGTATTCTACGCCACCACCACGGCCAGCGTGGAGAGTCAGGAGGCAGATGCTCCCCTTCACCTCTACCTCCACCTTGCTCGGCGACCTTTGAGGGACCCGGAGCATGCGTGGCAGACACTTGTCTTCGAGGACTACCCACAGACGACGGATGACGGGCACAACACGGCACAACTGGGTATATGTCACGGCGACGGGACAATCCACCTGTCTTATGATCATCATTGTGATATGTATGTAGGGCGCCCCCCACCTCGAGTTTTCCGGTTTTCTTTGCTTGCGGCTTGGCCATATGCTCAGCCTGACGAGGTCTACAGATTGAGATACCGACATTCACTGGCAGGCCTTGCGCTGGAGCCAGACAGGTACGAATGGTCGGCCGGTCGATTCACGGGAACGCTCGATGCATTGCCGGGTTTATCGTCGACGCTCAAGCAGTTCCACGACGTCTCATATCCCAGGTTTCGGAGCGTCGGTGACGACCTGCTGTTTACGCATCGCCTGGGAAGGTACGTGGTGCGCGCGGCGTGACAGCCTCATCCAAAAAACACCCCTGATCGGATATTGTAGCTCACGGTGATGATGTCCAGAGCCGGTCTGGGGTCAGATGTGCTGTACAAGTACTCGGCCACGAGCGGAAGTTACACCGCGATCGGCCAGCACTTGACAGGTATAAAGAACAATCCATACATTAACGGATTGGACTATCGAGACGGCAGACTTCATCTGACGTGGACGTATCGCGGGTTTGTATGGTACGAGGGCTGGGACGACCCGCTGGACACCAAGCATAAAGCGCAGGCTGGCCCGAACGGCGCAGAGAACAACTACGACATCTGCTATGCTTACAGCGACGACCTTGGAATGACGTGGAAGACAGGAGGAAAGGAAGGCAACACTGTGGCTGATCTTTCGAAGGGGGAGTCGGTCAACCCGGACACGGGGGGTATTGTGGCATTCTCCATCCCGAAGAACTCGGGCCTCACGAATCAGGAGTCGCAAGCGGTAGATCATGATGGCGGTGTGCATGTCTTGAACAGAGACAACACGGGCGGAGAGCTGCAATGGAAGCACTACTATCGCTCTCCATCAGGTGAGGAGCTCCTTTACCCACGTGAGACGCTTTTCAAGCCATGCTGACTTTGCTGTCAACAATCAGGCAAATGGTCATCAAGCGTGATTCCCGGCTTCAAGGAAGCAAGTATTCGCAAAAGGGGCAGCGTTGCCATTGCCAAAAACAACAATCTCTACCTAGCTCTTCCGGACAGCGCAACGCAGAGTCTCAAGATTCTCCGAGCCACGTCCTCGAGCAGCTACGAAATATTTGACCAAGGATTTGATCTGGAAGGCTGCGATGGAGAGCCAGCTGTTGATAAGGTCTGGTTGGAGGAGGACAACGAGCTCGGGATTTTGACGACAAGAGCTGTTGGATCGGATAGGGATGTTGTCGTTGTTCATTTGAAGGAGTGGTGACTGGATGGAACGACCACCCCAAACTCTCAGCAAGCTACCGGGCGTTGCTGTTCACACAGGCCACATCTCAGCTAGTCCAATGATGGGAAATGAATTGGATTTTGAAAAAGTCAGTGAACAACTGAACAATTAATACCGTGCTCTCGTATAAGAGCCCTTTCCAAAAGGAGGTAAGCCTGCCTTTGATCGCCAGATAACATTTTCCTTTAACCTAGACTCGTTTTGTTTATGCCCGTTCTGGGTCTGAAAAGCACCTCAGGATCGTGAGAAACGTTTGCCCCCAATCGTTGTCCAGCTTCGCGTGAAGTTTGATATATTGGAAAATCAGCAAGTGGGTCCTGCCTGATCTTGCGCGCAACGGGGTGTGATCTGGACATCGAGGTCGATCTTGCGGATCTCAGGACAAGTATAAGTATCGCCCCCCCGCGCCTCTGGTTCATTGCCATGTCTCCTCCTTCTCTATCATTTGTATATAAAATATCAATATTGCAACTACCACAATTCTCCCATGTCATTTGGAAATGCACTAGAGGGCCCTTGCCCTTGAATGCCCTCGAATGGCGTGTCACCACAATCCATGCAAATGGTGAATTCTCCGGCTGGTCTCCCATCAACGGGAGAATTAAGATAGTATGATGCTGTCTCGTCACTGTGGCCGGCGCTGTGACAACAGTGTCTGGCAAGTGAAGGCCACAAATAGTGCATTTCCGTGCCAGCCTTCATTGACACACAGGCAGTTCAGACAGGCAGTCCGGCAGGTCTACTATTTAGGCACCGGACCTTTCATTTGTGGGCATATTCAGGAAGCCAGGATCCCGTGCTCCTTGCCAAATCGCAACCACAAGTCAAGTCGACAAGGATATACAAGGCACGTCCCTTTCATCAAACAACCAGTGGACAGCTCCTTGCAGAAGCATCAGCGCGAGACAAGATGGCACCGAAATCGGCTGGCGCGGGATACGCACAGAACCGCCGAAACCACGACCGCGCGGCGGCAGAAGCAGTCCAGGAGCTCATCCCAGAAGAGTACTTCGATGAGACGCTCTCAACAAGCGACTATACCCCCGAGGGCAAGGCGTTGATGGCTGCAAAGGCATACATCGAAGTCCTCCGAGTAAGTTGATGAACCACTCCTGCCCTGACTGGCCAGTGTTTTCCAATAACTCACACACATTCTCCCACTCTAGAGCAGGCCAGCGTCACAGACAACCCCTCCATTCGGCCCAACCTCTGCCCCAGCACCACAGTCGCTCACAGAGTCAAGTGCGTACCGGCAGCTGGTCCAAACGTTCCAACGGGTCACTCAGTTCATTGCCGGTATGGTCACCCAGAAAAGCGGTGAAATGACGGACGCGCTGAAGGCAAAGCTTGAAAAGATCAACGACGCTCTCGTAGATCTGCACGACGAGATGGTGCGAGAAGAAACTGATTTGTAGGCAAACAATCCTAGGGAATCAAGACGTGATGTGAGTCTTTTGGCTCGATGTGGATGTGGTCTGAAATCCAGAAAGGACAAGGATATACACAATACGGGGGTGTGCTCCTCAGAGAGGACATGTCCAAGAATTCTCACCTGTACGTAAGGGATTAGAAAATCAAACACTAATTCTCTGCTGTTTTCATCTTTCCTTGCTCATTCGATAGGCTTCTCCCCCTTTGAACGTGCGAACATACACACACGACGATGCCGCAACCGCTAATCTCAGCATTGAGAACGCGACGACGTCGAGCATGATCAGGTGTATATATATATATATATATATATGATACTCATCTCATTGACTAGACTGAAACAAAAGAAGTGAGAATCGATCTTCATCTGTACCGAACAAGATTAGACATGGATCAATACGAGCAATGTTGATCACCATGAGCTATGGCAGCAGGCTGACTAAGCTACCTTGGTAGTCGAGAGTGGATGGAAGCCCTAGTAACCATTCTGCCAAGTCTAGTGTGACGGAGTGCACGGCCAGGTCAAACGTACGGCGCGTAGAGCCCAAAGTGCTCTCGGCTGTATGTCTAGATGATTCCAGAAGGCTTCCATATGAAAGAAGTAATGCAGATGGATATAAAAGGGAAAATAGTGAATGAGAGTTTGTCAAGAGCGACAAAAGTTTGCAGTATTTATTTCTGCCAACATTGAAGTCAGCTTTAGCTGGCACTTCTTTTGGCCTAAACATGTCGGCACATGAGATTAAATCCTTTGATGGATTGACATGAAATCACAACGATGTGTCAGACCCTTGGATTAGAGGATATCACCACTCCCTGCCCATAACCATCGCAATGCAAGAATGTCCCTGATAAAGAATACGCTGTACGCCCGCCCCAGCCAATGATGGTGAAAAGTCCTCATTTTACAACACACACAATCCAACGATGGCAACGATGACTGCGAATAAGCTCCCTTTGAGGGCCGATTCGGAGTTTCCACCAATCTGGCCGGCGCCGTTTGAGCCACCTCCACCTTGGACGAAGCCGGTAGAGGCACTGCCAGTGGTAGAAGCTGTACTGCTACCTGAGCCATCGTCACCGCCGTCACTGCTGGAAGTGCCATTGTCAGGGCGCTGGCCGTTGGTTCCAGGCCCGGCACCATTCAGACCAGGGATGGTAGCAACATCAGAAGCGCTTGCCGAAGCATGAGCATAATCGGCACTCATGTTTGTGCCGGTGCCCAGCAGAGATTTCAAGACAGTATTATCGTTGGTGATCTCGACGGTTGCATTGGTCATGGATTTATCATCGAAAATGTAAGACTTGTTTCCAGATTTTTTAGCACCAGCAGGGGGATCGTAGCACTGAACGGAGACTTCATCAAAGGCAGCATAATAGTAGCCGTTGGTCATGTATGGAGAGTCCCACTGCACAAGGCCTCCGGCCCAGTCAATGGTACCTTTGCCGTTGGTAGGCAGACCACCAGGCCAGAGTGACAGCTGAACGCGAGATGGTGTTTGAGGGAAGGAGTACCGGTTAGCTGTGGCATTCCAGGTCCCGTCACGGTCGAGAGTCCGGACGACTTTGCCATCGATTGACCAAGTAATGGTATCAGGTTGCCAGTCGATCTCGTAGTCGTGCATATTTTGATTGACATCGGAAAGGCCAGTGGTATTTCCACCGTTGTTGTCTGATCTAAGTGTCAGCAATCGTTGATGGATGACAGCACCGAAACTTACAATTAGTGACGCCTTGGGAGTAAAAGTTGGTTTGTGCACTAGTCAACTCAACACCAACGAATTCAAAATCGATTTCATCCTTGGAGTCACCGAGCAAAATGAAAGCAGTGACGACACCAGCACCAGCACCAGTACTGAATCTTGCACTGGTCTTTCCATACCAGACGTATGATGTGCTAGCTAATAGGGTGCCAACGGTTCCCTCAGCCATAGTCAGCAGGACCTGACCATTGTGGGAAAGAGGGGTGCCGGACGAAACCCAGTCGGCTTTGCTGGCATCTCCTAGATATTTGGTGTTTGACACCACACGGTCGAGGTTGTCGAACGTGTAGGTCTTCGATTGACAGACAGGCATGGGAACGCAGGACTCGAGGGAGTTGGAATTGACTGGATCGCAGCCTCCTAGGCAGTAGGCACCAACACCACACTCGCCATATTCTAGAAGGAGATGTCAGAATTGCTCAGGTTGCACGGTGGCGTTGACTAGGACTTACGGGAACAGCAAGGCTTGTCTTCAGGGCACAGCTTCCCACCACCGCAGGTTGCTTGTGAAAGAACGACAGGGGCTGCGACAGCCACGAGGAGCACGGTTTGCAAGAGGCGTCCTGCCATTATGTAGTGCCGTTGGTTTGACACTTCTCTCGGGGGATGATATGCAGTCGAGAATAAAAGACTGCGTTTCTCTATGCAAAAATGTGGATAGATCTGATGATTCTAGAAGGAAGGACGACCTGTACCCGCGGTTGGTAGTACAAGATACAATCCAAGTTGGAAATGTGGCGGAGTCGGGTTGGAATTCGAGGTGCGCAGGGGAAATTGAGGCGCGCCAAAGGACAGGTCAGCTGGTGACCTTTGTGTGACCAAAGGAACAAACGAGGGTTGTAGCGAGTGGTGCTTGACGCTGTGGAGAAGATGGATACAATTCACAGCAGTCAATATAAAGAAGAAGCGAGAGGCGGAGTATTACAATGATATTATCAAAACGACAGTGATGCTCTGGAAAGGAGGAATAATATGGGATGGATGGAAAAGGTGCACACCCAGTTCAAGAATTGCTGAGCACGCATGTTCTATCCTTGGAAGCGGCTGCATGGCGTGAGGACAGCAAGCAAACCAGGGAGTCAATCAAATGACGCGTCAGTGAAACACGCGACTCCACTCCAACGCCTTTTCGGGTTAGAGCTGCAAGACAAGCTTTCCATTCACCATTTTTATTGGCTGAAAAAATTATGAATCCGGGGCCGCCAGATCGTTAGATACCACGCCGGGAAGTGGCGTGCCCGCGTGTGTGGCTCAATGGTCGCTCCTTCCTCTTTGCCTGAATCAAGTCGCCCACAGTTGACGAACTTTGGGCCTCAGGGGCTTTTTCTTCTCCCTTGGCGGGCCAATCGGAGAAATCTCTGGATTCTTGACTCAGTGGGGAGCCCGCCCTTGAAATGATGGGGGAGGCTCCAGCCCAGCACTGGGAAGAACCGGCACTTGGGCAAATATTGACACACAGCAATGCCCTACTCGTACTCCAAAGGTATCGCCACGAGGGCTTTTGATCGTGCGCACTCATCAGGTGATACCGATGATATGAGCAAGAAAAGAATTGTTACGCCTGTCTCGGCCTCGCATGTTTGCCGGTCTCATCAACCAATTCCTGGTGACTAAATGATATTCACAGCAGACGGATAAGAATGCCTTGCCGGCACCTGATTTGCAAAGTCGAGTCTCGTGCTCCCGATGCTGTCTGATTGCACCACCCTCAAACCGTCACACTACCCTGTTTAGGTATTTACCATCAGGGAATCCACAGCAGGTGCGACAATCAAAGCGCGGCCGTGAATGAAGATGGTTATCGTGACTGTCTCATAGGAATCGTGGTACCCATTGGTTTCAGTTGGTGGTTCTGCTCCAGTTAGCCTCTTGCCTGCTCTGCTTCTTCAAAGCAGAGAAGTCACCCAAGGGCATATCAACGTTGCTCAACTTACGGGAGCCAACCGGACTAGCACCACAAGATGGCCAGGCTACGACGGCTTTTCTGTTCCCATTGTCTTGGATAGGCTCAATCGCATGCAGATCACAAAATCTAAAGCACCAAACAGCATGTGTTAGCATCGAGTTCGCCATCGTCGACGGCAGGATGAACTCGGTCCGACTCCCCTCAGATCCTCGACTGGGATGCAATGGCAACCGTGTTGCTCGCGCAGGCCATTCGGTCATTGTCAACACCCAGGCAACTGATCACTGCAAAGCTTGCCGCAAGTCAATATCGCAGTTGGGATAGGAAATAGGCAGTGGATAGTTCTCCCAAACCCGAGGAGGAGAAATAAAAGGGATGAAGGCTCTCGCAGTGAAAAGCGTGCCGTATAAGGTCACAGCGACACACGCTTCACCCACAATCCTTCGTATACACAACAGCAGCTCCCCGCATCACCAGGCAGAAGAGAGGTGAATGCGCCCAAAAGTTTGTCAATTTCTTTTGATGAATGGCTCTGACGTTTTCCCCTGATACAGCCCACTAGTAAATTGAGTGGTCTGCTTCTTTCATACCTTTGATCCCACACGGAAGGCTGATATCTACAGCTGCGTCATTGGCTGACTCGCAAGGATTGCTTTGTTTGGTATGATGGATTCGTGAGGGCACAGCTGAAATACTGGGAATGTGATTCATCTTGATTATTTCGAGCAGAGGATAGCAAGGCACGGCGACCTGAAGTAAGTGCTTACATGTGTGTCTCATGATGTCCGTAAGGAGGTCAACTTGCGTTCTCCCGTTGCTCAACGGTCAGGATGTGTTCTTGCCTGGTATTGATTCCGAGGCAGAAAGGGGTTATGACAAAGGTGAAGCATATTCGACCATGAGTTCGGCTTTGGGTGTTACTCCATCACTCAACGCATCCAAAATTGTTGCACCGAGAACAGGATGGCTAGCATGATTCCACTTGTAAGGGGTCACAGGTACTCCATACCTCATAAATCATCGATTACTGCCCGCGGGCGTGGGATTCCTCGCGCAGCGTTTCATCGGCCTGTCAAGGGGTTCAACACGAAGAACGCACTTTGGACCAGTATTTCTGCTGAAGGCTGCCAAGAAAAGAGCTTGAATACTGAAAGGAGTATGCGAGTTCGATGGTGACTAAAACAACAGGTGTGGTGCTGAGGCAGCACTTCGGCCACAATCTTCTAGCGTGCCCTCAAGGATTGCAACGGGCTAGGGATTGGATTGGGTTGGGTTGGATTGGGGACTTGATATGCCTACGATGTTCCATTCTTCGTTCAGAGTACCTAGGATGTGATGCCGTCCAGCGATAGGGCCACTCAGCGAAGCAGAGGGTATCCACGATTCCCAATTTTAGCCTGACTTATCTCCAACATGGTCACAAAACGATCCTACGAACTACTGCCTTGTGAATAACTCTGCATTATGAAAAGTGCTCTGACACACGATATGACCATGACATCGAACGCCACACCCATTCCCCTCATGAACTATTGGTAA
>Ga0105239_10001386_pt1 | contig 32493 bp, 40 predicted proteins | sample KBSC44metaG_FD_92761 | JGI IMG/M metagenome (GOLD analysis project Ga0105239, IMG submission 92761) | Corn rhizosphere microbial communities from Kellogg Biological Station, Michigan, USA - KBS C4-4 metaG | ecosystem: Host-associated > Plants > Roots > Rhizosphere > Soil | place: Michigan, USA...
CGCGTCTCCTCCATCCAGCTCATGGTGCCGTGATGGCCCTGTTCCAGGAACTGGCCGAGCCTGACGGCTGCTTCGGGGATGGCGTCCGGTCGCGTGATGCGGCAGAGGTCAAAGCCTTGGGCGCCTGCCTCTTCGCGCAGAAAGGCGGTCAGTGCGCGCCGTCGCTTGCCAGCTTTTTCCGCTTCACGATCCTCGGGCATATCTAGCCCTCGTTAGAAATCCAGGTCGGCGTAGTGCGAAACCGGAGTTACACCGCGTACGCGCTCCGCCAGGATCGGTCGGAAGGACGGACGCGACTTCAGCCGCTGATACCATTCCTTGGCGACCGGCGATTCCGTCCAGTCGATCTCGCCGAGATAGTCGAGCACGGAAATCGAGGCGGCGGCTGCCAGATCGGCATAGCTCAGCCGCTCACCGGCGAGCCACTGCCTGGAGCCCGCAAGCCAGGAAAGATACTTCATATGCTGGCGGATATTGCCGCGCGCCATGCGCATCACCTTGGAATCGGGTGCGCCGCCGCCCTGGTCCGCGGTCATCTGCAGCTTGAAGACGCGCTCGCGCGTCAGAGGCCGCGTCACGTCCTGTTCCATCTTCTGCATGAACCATTCCGTCAGCCGGCGAATCTCGGCGCGCTGAAACGGATCCTCGGCCAGAAGGCGGCGATCCCGCTTCAGGACGCCGTGCGTCTCGTCGAGATATTCGGAAATGACAGTCGCGCCACAGAGCGCCCTCATGCTGTCATCGACATAGACGGGCAGGGTTCCCGCGGGATTGAGCGCCAGGAAGTCGCGGCGCTTTTCCCATGTCTGCTCCTCTATCAGCTCCGTCTGATAGCCATATTCGGTCAGGATCAGACGGACGAACCGTGAAGAAGATGACATTGGGTGATGATACAGCGTCGGCATTGATACTCGGGTGTTTCCAATTGGTGCTACGGAGTTTTTCGGGTCGCGATCCTGCGGCCCTAGTCATTTGTCATGGGTTGAAGCTATAGGAGCTTGGCCTAGTTTGCACAAGCGAATCGGGCCGCCCTGCCGTTTGACAAAGGACACGATATGGCTGAACAAATTATTATCGCGCTGGTTTTGGGTCTTGTGGAGGGGCTTACGGAGTTCATTCCCGTCTCCTCCACCGGCCACCTGATATTGCTCGGACACTTCCTCGGCTTCAAGGAAGCCGCCACATTCGACGTTCTGATCCAGCTCGGTGCGATTCTCGCCATCCTGCTTGTCTATTTCAATCGCCTCGTTCAAATCGCCAAGGCGCTGCCTGTGAGCGTCAAGGCCCGCCATTTCGTGCTGGCTGTTCTGTTCGGCTTCCTGCCGGCTGCCGTCATCGGCGCGCTCGCGCATGACTTCATCAAGACCGTTCTGTTTGATTCACCGCAGCTTATCTGTATCTCGCTGATCCTCGGCGGCATTGTGCTGCTCGTCATCGACAAGATCCAGTTCAAGCCCAAATATACCAGCGCCTATGAGTTCTCCTGGCCGATGGCGATCAAGATCGGCTTCTTCCAGTGCCTGGCAATGATTCCGGGAACGTCGCGTTCGGGCTCCACCATCGTCGGCGCCTTGTTGCTCGGAGCCGACAAGCGATCGGCCGCAGAATTTTCCTTCTTCCTCGCCATGCCCACCATGGCGGGCGCCTTTGCGCTGGATCTTTGGAAGAGCCGACATGATCTCAGCACGGACCAGGGTCTGCTGATCGTCATCGGTTTCGTCACCGCCTTCATATCGGCGCTGCTCGTCGTGCGGGCGTTGCTCGACTTCGTCTCACGCCGCGGCTACGCCCCCTTTGCATGGTGGCGCATTGCCGTCGGCACCCTCGGCCTGATCGGACTTTACACGATCGGCTAATACGGACGGACTGACGTCGCAATCCTGGAGAAAGATGGGGGCCGGTGAGAACCGGCCTTTTTCATGCTCGATCAGTTCGACGAGGAAGCGCCGATGGAGCCTGTCGTGCAGGGGTCGACGCCATAGGCCGGCGCACATTCGCCCTTCACTGAGGCGATGCTGCCGCGGGCCATGAAGGATCCGGCGAGAATCACCAATGCCGCGCACGCAAACAAAAGCGCGATAGACTTACCCATCGAAGAATGCCTTTCCGCAGAAGTGTGAAGCGCCCCTCAGACCAGCTCACTGTCCAAGCCTGAGACGCGCGGTTGTGTTAGTCAGTGGAATGAGCAATAGCAATAAATGTTCATATTAAATTTGACGTTAATGCTACTATTTCCACACTGCGTCTTTTGAGCAACGCTGAGCTGTGAATGACGGTGCTCTGCCAGCCTGCTGGAGCAGGTTTCTGCCGTTAAGGAGCAATAAAAAACGCCGCTCGGCAAAGCCGGGCGGCGCGTGAATTTCGTGGAATGGCCGAATCGTTAGGCTGCTTTGCCCGAGCCGGTGAACTGACCCTGCGGACGATAGCGGACCAGATAGGACGGCAGCACGGAGATGAGCAGCGTCGGCAGCAGGCCGATGTCCTTCAGCGTCCGTCCTTCCGCCTCGGCCTGCTTGGAAACGACATTGTCGCTCTTCAGCAGCGTGACCTGGTCTGGCGTGATCGGCGGCGTGATGAGCGGCACCAGCGACGCGATCGAGCCGATCAGCGAGGCGACGGCGAACGGGATCGAGACGAGCGTCTTCTTCCGGTTGATGACGGACAGCGTGGTCTCGAGACATTCGCGGAAGGTAAGCACTTCCGGGCCGCCCAGTTCGTAGGTCGTGCCGGCCTTCAGCTTGCCGTCGACGCTGCGCGCAACGGCCTCGGCGACATCTTCGACGTAAACAGGCTGGAATTTGGTCTCGCCGCCGCCGATCAGCGGCAGGAAGGGTGCCGTGCGCGACATATCGGCGAACTTGTTGAAGAAGCCATCTTCAGGTCCGAAGACGATCGAAGGCCGCATGATCACTGCATCCGGCTTTATCGACAGGATGGCTGCCTCGGCGCGGGCCTTGGTGCGGGCATAGGCCGAAGCGGAATTGGCATTGGCGCCGAGCGCGGAAATATGCGTCAGCGAAGCGCCGACGCCGCGCGCGGCCTCAGTGATGGCCTTGGCGCCGAATTCCTGCACGGCGTCGAAGGTGTTGCGGCCGCTTTCGGCCAGGATACCGACGCAGTTGACGACATGCTGCGCGCCTTCGACGGCGCGGTCGATGGAATTGCGATAGCGCACATTGGCCTGGACGATCGAAATCTGGCCGAGATTACCGGCCGGCACCAGGAAACCGGCAAGGTCGGGACGGCGTACGGCGACGCGGATGCGATAGCCACGCTTGGCAAGCGTGCGCACCACATGCCGCCCGATGAAGCCTGATCCTCCGAACACGGTAACGAGCGGCGGGAGGTCGGACAGGGTCATGGCAGGCTCCTCGAAAGGCTTTGATTGGGCTGATCTGATTTCGTCTTAACCGATCGGAGCGCCGAGGTGAAGTGCTATCGCGCTGCATCGCAGCGTCACATTTCGAAGGGATCAAATCCCTTCGACGACGACCATTTCCGCATCCGCTACTTCATGGCGGATTTTGGCGGCCGCCTGGTATTCCGGCGAGTTGTAGCAATCGACGGCATGTTGCAGCGACGGAAATTCGATGACGACGTTGCGGCCGCGGGCCTGCCCCTCAAGCGGGGTGAATGCACCACCACGGGCAAGGAAATTCGCGCCGTATTTCTCGAAAGCCGGCTTGGCGCCGGCGACGTAGTCCTTGTAGCGCTCGAGGTCGCGAACATCGACGCGTGCAATCCAGTATCCCTTTGCCATATTTGCCTCCCTGTTTCCCGTAATGATCTAGAGTGCGGCGTCGATCTCGGCGAGGATGGCCCGGGCCGCCTCCTTGGGATCGGCTGCCTTGACGATGGGCCGGGCGACGACGAGATGGCTCGAGCCGGCCTTGATGGCGGCGGCCGGCGTCATCACACGCTTCTGGTCGCCCTTGTCGCTACCATCAGGCCGGATGCCGGGAGTTACCAGCGCCATGTCCGGGCCGATGATCTTGCGCACGGCGGCTGCCTCCTCGGCCGAACAGACGATGCCGCCCATGCCGGCGAGACGCGCCTGCTCGGCGCGGCGCAGCACCAGCGTATGCGGATCATATTCATAGCCGGCGGCAATCAGATCCTCTTCGTCCATCGACGTCAGCACGGTGACGCCGAGCAGGCAAAGATCCGATCCCTTGGCTGCGGCGACGGCCGCTTTCATTGCCTTTGGATAGGCATGCAGCGTCAGCATCGACATGCCCATCTTGACGATGTTCTCGACGCCGGAGGCCACCGTGTTGTCGATGTCGAGCAGCTTCATATCTAGGAAGATCCTCTTGCCGTCGGCGGCGAGATCGCGCGCGAATTCCAGGCCGCCGGCAAAGGCGAGCTGATAGCCGATCTTGTAGTGGAGGATATCGTCGCCGAGGGCGCCGACCACTTTTTCGGCCTCCGGAAGGTTTGGGACATCCAGTCCAACGATCAAGCGGTCGCGTGCGGTCATCTCAAGCCCATCCCATCCAATCTTCCATGGGTGTCCAGTCGCATGAGACGACACGCTTCGCAAGATCGAAACAGAAAAGATTGCCGCCGCCGGGAGGCTGATCGGCCTGCCGCGCGATCGGCTTTCCTTCCAGATGGCATCTCAGCAGCGTGCCGACGCCGCCATGCCCGACGAAGGCCATCGGCACCTGCGGATCATGCCGCGAAAGTACGGCATCGACATTGGAGACGATCCTCGCCTGCGCATCGATGGCGCGCTCCCAGCCTTTGAAGCTCTCGTGCGGATGGGCAAAGAACCAGTCCGCCGCCTTCTCGAATTCCGGCGGGGTCAGGAAGCCCGTGGCGCTGCGGTCGTTTTCATGCATGGCCTCGATGATTTCGACCGATGCACCGCTTGTGGCCGCGAGAATTTCGGCTGTTTCTATCGCCTTGCGTTCGCCGCTGGAGACGATCAGGCCGAGCCTGTGCGCCCAGGGGTGTGTCGCCGCCAAGCGTGCTCTTGCCGCGCCGATCTCGGAAAGTCCCCATTGCGGCACGGGAATGTCCGGGTCGATGCGCACCTGGGGGTGCGTGACATAGAGGGCGTACATGGGATTGCCTCAACCGCGGCTGTAGATCCAGAGCTGGGCCGGCGGAATATTGCGGACGATGAAGTCGAAGTGGCGGATGTGATAGCGATCCGGCCTGGCGATGATCGGCGAGACCGGCCCATAGGAGATCTGCACGACGGGACGGCCAGGCGGCATGCGGTCCAGCAGGCTCTCCAGCAGCGCGACACGCGCCTGCATCGGGAAATTAAGGAGCGGAATGCCTGACACGACGGAATCGAACGTCTGGCCGCGCAGGACGCCGAGCGTCTTGTCGAGATCGAAGGCATCGCCATTGATGAAATGGACGCCGGGATAGAGCTTGACGAGGTGATTGTAGAAGTCGGTGGAATATTCGATGGCGACGAGGTTCTGGGGCTCAACGTCGCGCGCCAGGATTGCCTTGGTGATGGCTCCCGTACCCGGGCCTAATTCCAGCACCGGCAGCCCGGATTGCGTGTTGATGATGCTCGCCATCTTACGGGCGGTGATCGAGGACGTCGGGGCGATCGAACCGACTGTCTTCGGCCCCTGCATCATGCCCTTGAAGAAACGGATCTCCTCGTCGAATTTCTTGCCCAGCCGTTCCTTGAGACGCAACGCCATGCTCTCCCCCACCAGATGTTATGGTCGCGACTTACATACCGCTTATCGCGAATCTTGCAATGCGATGACGCAATAACAAGAGAAAATGTCGCAATCCACAAAGGAAAAAATAAAAGCACCCTTTGCGTCTGAGAAACGCATGAAAGGGCGCTTTGGTTTCGTCAGACGCGCATCGGCATCAGAACATACAGCGCGTCGTCGCCGGCCGTATCGCGAATGAGGGTCGGCGAGCCGGCGTCGGCAAGCAGGAATACCGCCGATTCGCCCGAGAGCTGCGCCGTGATATCGAGCAGATATTTGGCGTTGAAGCCGATTTCCATCGGATCCATCTCGTAGCCGACAGCCACTTCTTCCGTCGCACTTCCCGAATCCGGATTGTTGACCGTCAGCAGCAGCTGACCGTCGGACAGCGCCAGCTTCACCGCGCGGCCGCGCTCCGAAGAAATGGTCGACACACGATCGACGGCCTGGGCGAAGGACTGGCAATCGACCCGCATTTCCTTGTCGTTGTTGGTCGGTATGACCCGCTGGTAATCGGGGAAGGTGCCGTCGATCAGCTTCGATGTCATGACGATGGACCCGATCGTGAGGCGGATCTTGGCGTCGGAGACCTCGACGGTCACGATCGCATCCGGCGTGTCCACCAGCTTCTGCAACTCGCCGACCGTCTTGCGCGGGATGATGATGCCAGGCATGCCTTCGGAGCCCGAAGGGGCGGTGACATCGGCGCGGGCAAGGCGATGGCCATCGGTGGCGACGGCCCTCAGCTTCAGGTCGCCATCGCTTTCGATCGTGTGGAAAAAGATGCCGTTCAGGTAATAGCGGGTCTCTTCGGTGGAGATCGCGAACTGCGTCCGGTCGATCAGCATCTTCAGATCCGCCGCCTTCAGCTTGAAGGAATGGCTGAAGCTGCCGGCGGTGAGATCCGGAAAATCGGATTCCGGCAGGCATTGCAGCGAGAATTTCGACCGGCCGGAGGCAACCGTCATGGAGCTGCCGTCGGGGTTGGTGGCGAGAAGCACTTCCGATCCATCGGACAGCTTGCGCACGATATCGTAGAGCAGGTGCGCCGGCACGGTGGTGGCACCGGCCTGCTCGACATTGGCGGGCGTCGCCTCGGTGATTTCGAGATCGAGGTCCGTCGCCTTCATGTCGAGGCTTGCGCCCTCGGCCTTCAGCAGCACGTTGGACAGGATCGGGATCGTATTGCGACGCTCGACCACGCGATGCACGTGGTTCAGCGACTTCAGGAGGTTCGACCGCTCAATTGTAATACGCATGGATGCTACCGCTTTCGACCGTGACTTTCCGGGCGGCCCGAAGCGCCCGAATGACATGTTTTCGGACGAGGCCCGAAAGATTGGACGGGCAAAATGGCAGACTTCAGCATGCGAATGCAAGAGGCATGGGGCGTTTGTCGCGTGCCAATTGAACATTTGGCCGACAATGCTCACAGGATTTGCACCGCTCTTGCCGTCGGGCCGAGCCTCGCCCATAAAGGCGATGAATCCGAGGCGAATTCAGGACAGGCATGAACGAAGACCATTCAAGCGGCGGGGCGCGCAGTTTCCGCCTGCATAATACCACGGTTCCAGCCCGTCCTCTCGAACCGGCGCTCTACCTTGTCGCCACGCCGATCGGCAATCTCGGCGATATCACGTTGAGGGCGCTGGAGACGCTGGCGGGCGCCGATGTTCTGGCCTGCGAGGATACCCGCGTCACCCGCGTCCTGCTCGATCGCTACGGCATCCAGAACAGGCCTTATGCCTATCATGAGCACAATGCCGATGAAGCAGGGCCGCGTCTGCTGCAGGCGCTGGAGGCCGGCCGTTCAGTGGCGCTGGTCTCCGACGCCGGCACACCGCTCGTCTCCGATCCCGGCTATAGGCTGGCCCGGCAAGCCATCGAGGCGGGATACAAGGTCGTTCCGATTCCGGGCGCCTCGGCGCCGCTGGCGGCTCTCGTCGGCTCCGGCCTGCCCAACGATGCCTTCTTTTTTGCCGGCTTTCTGCCAGCGAAAGACAAGGGCAAGAGGGACCGGCTGGCGGAGCTTGCGGGCATCCCCGCGACCCTCATCTTCTTTGAATCGCCGCATCGTATCGCCGCCACGCTTGCCGCCGCCGCCGATGTGCTCGGGGCCGAACGCCCAGCCGCCGTCTGCCGGGAGCTCACCAAGACCTTCGAGGAATTCCGCCGCGGGTCGCTCGCCGACCTCGCCGCCTTTTACGACAAGGTCGACAACGTCAAGGGCGAAATCGTCTGGCTCGTCGGCCCGCCGGCGGAGAGCGTGACGGCCGAGGCTGATGTCGATGCCATCCTTGCCGACCTCGCGGGAACAATGCCGACGGCGAAGGCCGCAGCGGAAGCCGCCCGGCTGACCGGCCTGCCGCGCAAGGAGCTTTATCAACGGCTTCTCGACATGAAGGGGCCGCATGGGTGAGCCGGGCGAAAGGCTGAAACGGCGAAAAGCCTGGCGCCGCGGCCATGTGGCCGAATATCTGGCGGCGGCCTTTCTGCTCTTCAAAGGTTATCGCATCCTGGCCGTCCGTCATCGCACCAAGCTCGGAGAGATAGACATCGTGGCCCGCAAGGGCGATCTCGCCGTCTTCGTCGAGGTCAAGTCCAGGCGAGGCGCGCAGGAGGCGATCGACGCCGTTTCCTTCTCTTCGCAAAAGCGCATCCGCGCCGCCAGCGACCTCTGGCTGGCGCGGCAACCGGATTTCGCCCGTCTGTCGCAACGCTACGACATCGTCGCCATGCTGCCCGGACGCTGGCCGCGGCATTTTCCGGATGCCTTTTGAGGACAGCGTTACAGGAACGTCACAAAATCAGCCTATTGGCGGGCGAAACGCGTTCGCGATCTTTTCGCCGGCGCTCTTCATCTCGTTTCGACAGGCTTCCCCATGATCCGCAGCACCGTTTCCGCTTTCTCCGTTCCTTCGCAAGAGGAGCGCAAAAGCTTCATCTCGCTCGAAAAGACGCCGGCCGTTCACGCTGCTGTCCTGGCATCGCTTGCCTGCATGAACACGGTGCGGATCGGCGGCGCCACGGCGAAGACTGGCGCTTTGTCCTTCCCCTTCACCGTCGCGGCCTGGAACCTCGAACGTTGCCTTTTTCCGGAGGAAGCCGCGGCCAAGCTGCGGACGACTGAAGCGCCGCTGGTGCTGCTTTCGGAGATGGACTACGGCATGGCCCGCACCGAGCAGCGTGACCCGACCGCCGTCATCGCCGGCGAACTTGCCATGAACTACGCCCATGGCGTCGAATTCCTGGAACTCAGTCTCGGCTCGGAAATCGAGCGTTCCTACTGCCGTGACGACTTCAACGAAAAGGGCTTTCACGGCAATGCTTTGATGGCTTCCGTTGCCCTCACGGATGCTTTCCTCTTCCGGTTGCCGGGTGAAGCCGTCTGGTTCAATGACGACAATGAGCAGCCGCGTGTCGGCGATCGCTGCGCCGTCGGCGCGATCGTCGAAACCGAGGCCGGCCCTTTCGTCGCCGTTTCGGTCCATCTCGAAAGTGTGGCAACTGCTGCCTATCGCGAGCGGCAGACGGCGGCGCTGATCGACGCCGTCGAGGCCTTCGCGCCCGGCCTTCCGATCCTGATCGGCGGCGATCTCAACACCGGCAATCATACCGGCGGCGACTTCTCGACCGATACACTATTCGCGATGGCGGAGAGCCGCGGCTTCGAATGCCATGGCGGCCCGCTCGATCAGACAAGCACGCGCCCAAGCCTTATCACCCGCTTTCCCGATCGCGCCATGAAGCTCGACTGGTTCCTGAGCCGGGGCCTGAAGATCAGCGAAAGCCATCTCGTTTCCTCGCTGAACGAGGACGGCAAGCCGCTTTCCGATCATGACATGATCGTCTGCACCATCGAGGGTTTTGTTGCCTGATCGTTGCAACTGTTAAAATGCGAGGTTTTTCCTGAACCGCGCCGTTACCTCTTCCATGCCATGAAGGTCGTGACGCGCATGGAATTGGGGGATTGCATGGTCTTGAAATTGATGTTGGCAAGCATGGCCGCATTCGCGGTTCGTGCCGCTCCGGTGGTGGCATTGCCACAATCGAAGAACTTCGTGGCCGGTTCTGCCGGTGAGATGGAAATGAAACCGGCGCCGATCGAACCGTCCTGGATTGTGGCCGGCGCGCCGGTCGCCCGCATTGCCGAGCATTCGCGCGGGCAGGACGATGCCGCGTTGACGGCGCTGTGGGATTGCACGGCGGGCGAGTTTCGCTGGTACTTCGGCTGGGACGAAACGGTGATGATCCTCGAAGGCGAGGTGCATATCACCACGGAGGACGGCGTCGAACGCACGCTCAATGCCGGAGACGTGGCTTATTTTGCCGGCGGCACATGGGCGACGTGGCGCATCGATCGCTATCTGCGCAAGGTGGCCTTCTGCCGCAAGCCGTTCCCGAAGCCGTTGACCATGGCCTATCGCCTGCGCAATCTCGTCAGGCAGGGCGGCACCCAGGGTCTCGCGGCCTGAGCGCGGCGAGCCTCTGCGGAAGCTCTTGAATAGCCGTTGCGTTTGAAGGCGGGCCGACCTACATCTGTCCGCGAATTCGAGCGAGGGCTGACTATGGCGAAGATTAGGAATGTCGCGGTCCAGATGGACCATGTCCGGGGCATCAACATTGCGGGCGATTCGACCTTCGCCATGAGCCTCGAGGCCCAGAACCGCGGCTACAAACTTTTCCATTATACGCCGGAACAGCTGAGCATGCGCGACGGCAAGGTCTATGCCTCCGTCGAGCCGATGATCCTGCGTGACGTCAAGGGCGATCATTTCGAGCTTGGCGAGCCGGAACGTGTCGATCTCTCAACCATGGATGTGGTGTTGCTTCGCCAGGATCCGCCCTTCGACATGGCCTACATCACCTCGACGCATCTCTTGGAGCGCATCCATCCGAAGACCCTCGTCGTCAACGATCCCGCCTGGGTGCGCAACTCGCCGGAAAAGATTTTCGTCACCGAATTCGCCGATCTGATGCCGAAGACGCTGATCACCCGCGATGCCGGCGAAATCCGCCGCTTTCGCGAGGAGATGGGCGATATCATCCTGAAGCCGCTTTACGGCAATGGCGGCGCCGGCGTTTTCCACTCGACGCGCGACGACCGCAATTTGTCATCTCTGCTTGAAATGTTCGGCCAGCTCTTCCGCGAGCCCTTCATCGCCCAGCAATACCTGCCTGACGTGCGCAAGGGCGACAAGCGCATTATCCTCGTCGACGGCGAGCCTGTCGGCGCGATCAACCGCGTGCCGGCCGAACATGACAGCCGCTCCAACATGCACGTCGGCGGTCGCGCCGAGGCCACCGAGCTGACGGCGCGCGAACAGGAAATCTGCGCCCGCATCGGTCCGGCGCTGAAGGCCCGCGGCTTCCTGCTCGTCGGCATCGATGTCATCGGCGACTATATGACCGAGATCAACGTCACCTCGCCAACAGGCATCCGCGAAGTGAAGCGTTTCGGCGGCGTCGATATCGCCAGCCTGCTCTGGGACGCGATCGAATCCAAACGGGCCTGATCGGCGGATCTGTCCACTCATTCCAGCCCATGACCTGAGAAGCCGGCGCTTGGTCTCCGGCCGATTTATGATGTCTATGTTCATTTATTGTTCTTGTTTCATTCCCTGTCTTGTGCCAGATTGCAACCCGTGGTTTGCTGCGTGGGGCAAATAGCGGCAAACGAGTCCGATGACAGGGGGCAGGGCATGGTGGCGCGCGTCAGTACGGTTGCGTTTCAGGGTATCGAGGGCGTGCCCGTCGAGGTTCAAGTGATGATCGCGCCGGGCAAGGTGCTGATGCACATCGTCGGCCTGCCTGACAAGGCGGTGGCCGAAAGCCGCGAACGGGTCCAGGCCGCACTCCACGCCTCCGGCCTGGCGCTGCCGCCGAAGAAGGTGACGGTCAACCTTGCGCCGGCAGACCTGCCGAAAGAAGGCAGTCACTTCGATCTTGCCATCGCTCTCGGCCTGATGGCAGCCCTTGGCGCAATCCCGGCCGATGCCTTGTCCTCCTATGCGGTCATCGGCGAGCTCAACCTCGATGGCACGATTGCTCCCGTCGCGGGCGCCTTGCCGGCGGCCATCGCCGCCAATGCCGTGGGCAAGGGGCTGATCTGCCCCGCCGAGAGCGGGCCGGAAGCCGCCTGGGCGGGCAAGGAGATCGATATTCTCGCGCCCCGCAGCCTGATCGCGCTCGCCAATCATTTCCGCGGCACACAGGTCCTGTCCCGCCCGGAGCCGTCGATCCGCGCCGCCGCCGCCAATCTGCCCGATCTTGCCGACATCAAGGGGCAGGAGAGCGCCAAGCGGGCGCTGGAAGTGGCGGCAGCAGGCGGCCACAATCTGCTAGTATTGTGTCCTATTAAAATGAAGCTTCGGCGCAGTTTTCCTGCCAGCAATCGTTTGCATGGCCAAGCAATCGACATGCTACAGAATGTGTAATGGCCTACGACTGATTTTAATGTAATGCCGCATAGCTTTTGTAGTGCAGAAAGCAATTACCAATAGTCCAGCGCCATAGACGCTCTTTTTGGTTGAGCGCGATCAATTTATCTGCGTAATTTTTTCCTACCGGCTGGGAGCGATTTTGGTTCCAGCTCTCCCTCCAGCGGCATTCGAAACAACACAGCCACAGGCACTTCTAGCGTCCTGGCCAACACGTCAACCGTTGCCAGTGATAGGTTCTCCTTGGACCTTTCTATTCGGCCAAAATATGCCCTATCGATGCCCGCATCGAGAGCCAGTTTTTCTTGGGTTAAGCCACGTTCGACCCGAAGCTTCCGTATGTTCCAAGCGAGAATTTGCCTTGCTTCCATGGAAATGGAAACAAGGCTTTACTGCACCAAAATCCACAGGTAATAAATCCACAATTATTAGATCCCTAATTAGGATCTGAAGTGGGTGAGAAGGGACTTTTGAGCACAAATGTCGAGTGAAAGTCTGATCATAAAATGCCGGTCCTGCGGAAAGGACATAATAAAGACTGCTAGCATTTGCCCACATTGCGGAACGAAACCGAGAAATATGAAGAAAATCATATCAATATCCGCCACATGCAGCATAGCCATTATGGTATTTATTGCGATGAATTCGACTGATAAAAGTAAGTATATTGAGAGTGTTAAAGAATATAACGAATTTTATGAAAAATCATCGTCAGTTGCTCAAGATAACATTCCGAGTGATGAGAAAAAACTCATTTTAGCTGTTTCCAATTCTCTAGTAACCTATGAAGCATCAAAAAACGAGATCCAGAAATCAATCTCACGAGAAAAACGCAAAAATTTGATTGCAGCCTCCAGTGTTGCGTTCACGGTTTCCAACTGGGTCGGTGTAATTAATCGTATTGATACGAGTATTGATGGAAAAGCCATCGTTTCAATCCGAATTTCTACAGAAACGGAAATCGGAACTTGGAATAACTCCTTATCAGATATCACTTCAAACACCCTGATAGACAAAGGCTCTCAAGTCTATGACCAGGTAATACCTATGTCAGTCGGGGATAAGGTGAAATTCTCCGGATCGTTTCTATCTGCCGACAAAGATTATTTTGAGGAGCGGAGTTTGACGACGGACGGCTCAATGCGGAATCCGGAATTTTTGTTTCGTTTCAATGATATACGTCCAGCAAACTAACATAGGAGAGGTGAGAAATATGGCTCTGATAAAGTGCCCAGAATGCTCAACAGACGTGAGCGATGCAGCTTTTAAGTGCCCTAAATGCGGCGTTCAGCTGAGAAAGGCCAAACGTGGCTTCTTTGGAAAGCTCTTTAAATGGGGCTTCGTACTGTTCAATATCTTGATGGTATTGTGGCTTTACGGGGGAATGCATTCAGCTACGAAAGGCATGGAAAATCTCAGCGGAGCTGAACATGCAGGTGCTGCCATTGGAACCGGCATCGGAGCAGCGATAATTCTGGTGATTTGGGTTGTCGGAGATGTAATCTTGGGCTTGTTCGTCTTGTTCACAAGACCAAAAGCGTGAAATGTTTCAACTTTTTTGTATAGAGGAAGATATAAATCGGCCTCTATACTATCAAATTGAAGATGGGCACCACCAGCGAAAGCCACGGGAGCATTCATATTGAAAACGTTTATCTCAATGCTGATGATTTCCGCAATTGGATATGGGACAGCCAGTGCAAATGATCGAGTTTTTCCGATCGATCAGAAAGAAGGCATCCAGAATGGGATTTCGGGAAATCTTGCTTTCAATGATCCCCTAAGACTTTCTGCACACGTCGCCAAGGGTTTCATAGCCAAATGGTACCTCAGGGGTGCTTGCGATCCAAAGGGGACTATCGACGTCTATGTGATGACTTCGAAGTCCCACCTCATTAATAAGACTGAGAATGTCGGCTGCAATTCCACAGGTGCATTTATTGCCAAGAAAGCCGACAACTTCATGATTACATTAATCTCTCGGCGCAATCGCCAAAGCGTCAAATTTCAATTTTTGCATGTGATTTCGGTACATGATACTGCAGTCTTGAGGCCGGATGAGAAGAAGGTCCCATTTGAAACTGGTGGAATGGAATCAGACGAACCGTAATTAAGCTACTTTGAGGTGTTGCAAGCCTAGCCAGCCTCTGAGGCGCATGAAAACTAGGCCGCTATGGGAGTGACTGAATGGCCTCAACGGAGAAAATATTTCCCTTCACAAGTCCTGCAAGCCTGCCGTGAATGGCGTGAGAAACATCGGCCGGCATCGATTCAATCATTGCGTAGCCGGGGTTGCTCTTATGGCGAGTCTGATGCTTGAAGGTGAGGTTTAAGTTCTCGGCCAGCCCTTCGGCTTTGGCTTGAGCCACATTCATGATTGCCATGCAGTCAAATTTTTTTAGCGCCAAGGGAGAATGTTCGACACTCTTTCTAAGCTGCTCAGATCTAGTACCGGGAAAGTGTTCCAGATAATGAGCGGATAGATATTCCTCAGCCCCACGTTTGAGGATTGGATCAGCTGGACGCAAATGAAAGGCAGAGGGGAATGCCCCTATTGCAGTAGTTCCGTTCCAGATGGTTTCAGATTTACGGCACCGTCGTACTACATGGTGCTCTTCAGGTATTTGCTTTTTTGCCATCTACAGCCGATCCAACATCGCTATCGAAGTCGTGGCAAACGTTCGCAGCGGTGTTTGCCCTGCCGAATAATCAAAACCGTCTTCCGTTTTTATCTGGCTGGCCCAATTTACCCTGTCACTTGGAGCGAATGCAGCTGTGAATTGATTGGAACCATTTACGAATGCTACTTGAATGCTACCAGTTTGGTCGAATCCAAGCGAAGTCCAGTCAAATCGCCGAGTAGCTACTGTCCATTTCAGAAAGCTTATGAAGGAAGCCTTTTCGGGAACCTTGTCCTCATCGTGCCAATCTTCTGGATCGAGCAGAAAGTCTAACTGCTTAAAAAGTTTATCTCTTTCGGCAAAATTCATATACATCGCGTAGAATGTTGCCGCTTCCTTAAGGGTCATTCCAGTTGCGACGAGAATTTTGTCACCACCTAAACCTTCCGGTTTTGTTTCGAGCCTTTTTACATTTCCTCCAGCAATAATCGGACTTTCCGAGAGCCGATCCAACCCCTGGTAGTGAAATGAGAGCTTTTCGTCGAATAATGGTGTTTGCTCAAGCATCGAACAGTTTCCTAGCTTTGTCTGTCACCAATTCCTCGAAGATTTCGTTCTTCGCCTTTCTCATCTTTTCAATGCAATTGAAAAGATCATCAAACTTCATAGGGATATTATTTGTGCGGACAATATCAATATCAAGTATATATGAAACGTGGTTTATCAACACAGGCGCGTTGAGTCCTGAATTTACCAAAACTACGCTGTCACATTCGGCATTCTGAAACTCAACATGGACCATATTTCCTGCATACTGGCCAAGTTTACCAGATACGGAAGGATATATATTCAGATATTCTTTCTGAATATCAAAAGTCGCGATATTCTCCGGCACGTCAAGCCGGTTGATGTAGCGAAGCCCAATTCGATTGAACAACGGATGCCCCGTTATTTTGGTAATCATATTGAAATCGCGAATAAACCTTTGAAAGAACTCCTGCCAGCCAAGGTAAGGTGCAAGCTGGGACGTCGTAAATTGCCCTGGTCCGACAGTGAACATTTGGGATGGATCGGCAGCCTGCATTCGGCTCGACGCTCTGGTGGCGGTCATTTTTGGAGATCCACCATTGATTGCAGGGTCTACACTTATTTCATAGTCCATCAAGGGCTCGACGCTCGGATAAAAGGTACTCGCCTTTTTCGTAATCTTCTCAACATGTTTCGCTGAGATGGGCTTTTGAAACTGCAGTTGCAATACTGCTTGAACTACAGGTGCCTTCTTATAGGTGTGCATTACCAGTGCTCCAAACCTTAGTCATAGCTATCTGCTTCGCTGATCTAGCGCAATACACATAGCATTCTGCGTGCCTTGGGGTCGGTCGCAAGCATTTATCGGCACTCCAGCCTAGCTTGCCGTGCGTTCCATAGCAAACAGGCACTTCAGATTGCAGGACACGCTATGCAACAGCGAACTCCCTCGCTTCAAAAGGTATACGCCAATCGAACCGGTCATTTTTGCCGGTTCGATAATTACTATTGCAACTTAAAGCGAACCGATTATTATCGGACCAGTCAAATCGAACCAACTGGAACGGGATATGTCATTTGTTCGAGCTTACCTCAGAGCGTCCACAATCGATCAGGATGTGGATCGGGCAAAAGAAGATCTCGTAAAGTTCGCTGGCGAGCGGGGTTTAAAAATCGCATCATTTTATCGCGAGAACGAGAGTGGGGCATCGTTGCGAAGGCCCGAGCTTTTCAGGCTCTTGGGTGATTGTACGGCTGGCGACGTATTGCTTGTGGAGCAGATCGATCGGCTTTCACGCCTAAATTCTGAGGACTGGGATGAGCTTAAGCGACAAATCCAAATTAAAAAGGTAAAAGTCGTCTCCCTCGACCTACCGACGTCATGGATGATGGCGAACACAAAGTCAGACGACATTCAAAATCGCATACTTGAAGCCATCAACTCAATGATGATGGATATGCTTGCGACGTTTGCTAGGAAGGATTACGAGGATCGCCGTAGGAGGCAATCTCAGGGGATAGCGAAGGCCAAAGCCGAAGGGAAATTCAAGGGACGGCCAGAAGACACCAAACGCAATGGTGCCATTTTAAAAATGCTAGTGGCGAAACAAAGCTGGAGCTCAATCATCGCCGCTACGGGCGTATCCAGATCTACATTAGCTAGACTGGCTAAAGCCCTTCCCGTTGAGCCGTAGGTTGCCATTTGGAGCGTCTATCAGCCCAAAACAACTCTCCATCGTCGGTAATTAGCTCTGATGGACTGACAGTTATTTCGAAATACTCTTCAGCAAGGTCATAACAAAAGGTTGCAAGGCCCTTACGTCGATGGGGCTCGTAGATCACCACACAATCGGATTTCAAATCGGGTTCATTTGCTTGAAAAACGACGTACCCAGCAAATTTTGAGGTCTGCCTTTCATAGATATGTATGAACAGGCTTCCCCTGGTATTTGGAGCATGATTGCGATCATCAAATTTAAGACGAGCCGGATGATTCCAAGGCAAATTCGCCGGAACATGTGCGATTTCGAAAAGATAATCCGGGAAGTCGTCGATCTCGAAGAGACCAGTTTCGTACTCTGTTATCATTTTTGGACGCGCTTTGTTTTCGAAGTTTTGTTGAAGCCCACTTTCCTCGCTATATTTGGGGTAGCAGCCAACCGTATTTTCAATAGTTTTTTCCGAATTTCGGTTTAAATTCATTAGATTATTCCCATGTAGCAATTATTTTCAAAGTTTATAGAATGGATACTTGGAACCATCGTGAGGATATTTTCGATAAATCTCGAACTGCTCACCGTGCCCGTGAACGAAACGATCATTTCGAGCAAATTTGGTAATGTAGCTCGCTAAATTCGATAGGGACCCTTTTTCCGGATCGAACCTCGAAATTTCCATCTGCTCAATCGGATAAAACCCATTGGGCTTGATAACTAAATTCGTGTGACCGATTTGAAATAAATTGGCTCTCTCGATCGGATTCTTATGGATTAGACTTTCAAGGAATTGATTTTGAAGAAAAGCGTCAAAACCAGCCATCGTTTTCGGATGGAGAAGTAATGTACCGTGCATGTGCGGGACAGTGATAGGACGCATTTGATCATCTATCCTAGATCCCGCATCATCCAGATAAAGCTGGAGGAATGGCTGCAGCTTTGAATTGTTATCCCCGGGCCTATTGATAAATTGTGCTGAAAACCAGCGATAGAAGCCGTCAAGAGCTTCAAATGTCGATCGCTGTCTTTTTAAAGTATATTGGTCGTATGTGAAGTTTTCGTTTAGCTGAATTGTTATAAAGAAAAGATGTCTCTTGATGTACCGATGATATATTGAGCTATTAATTTCGAACTCATAACAATTATCGAATAAAACCTTATCATTAATATTCTTTATTATATTTTCAACTTCGAACATTTGATATTCGATGTTTAGTTTTCTATCCATTATATATTTAATTTATTCCTCTTTGTAATTTGAATATACGAAACTATAGCGGCAGATGCTGCCACTTTTGAATGCCTTTCGGACTGGACGACCGCATGTCCAAGCAGTTTTCTGAACAATGAACATATTTTCCATCAACGAGCGGCAATCTATTGCAATACTTATCGATAAAAATATAGCATACGAAAAAATTGAATATATTTTATGTTCCTACCGAGAGTTCTCCAAATTTCTCGGGAGAGAGTAATATATCACTATTCATTCGAATTTTCCATAAGTAATTCTGAGATTATCGATAAAATAATTTTGGAAATTTCCTGTATATTAAAATATATATATCAATGTTAAAATCATATTTTGTTATCGTCGTAATATAAAATATTTGTTTCAGATGTATTTTTTTCGGCATAAGAGATGTATTTAGTTGAGTCATCTGAATTGACTCTTACAATTCTTTGAGTGCCTCCGGCTAACCCTGCAATAAAAAACGGATCGTCGAATTTCGACTCGACTAGCATTATTTCGTGCTTCTCAAATTCACCAAACTCGTTGTCGCGATTAAACCGGGGTTCGCTCCAGGGTTTCTGCCAAAATCGAGCATGTTTGCCTCCATCGGCAGCAACTCTAAGGTATTCGACCATTTCAATCAATTTACTTCTAAGTAAAGACCGTGATGCACCGTTCACAGAGAGATCATATTTGCCCAACGACTCAATGAAAACGCCAAACTCTTCATCATCTATATGCGTATCTTCCGTTTTAGAATTTTTCTCGACAATGAGTTTCTCTATTTCCTCCTGAAATGATGTTATTCTGTTTGAAATATCCTCTAATTTATTAAGAATATAATTCGTCGATGCACTGGCTCTATCAAGCATCGCAAATATCCTATCCCGTTGGCTTTCGAGAGCTGATATATTTTTCTCAGCCGTGGAGATTCTTGCTTGAATTCGAGCTTTTTCGTTTTTTATTTCCGCGTTTAGAAACAGGTCTCTCAAATCCAATTCCCGGCAAAAATATAGAAAGGACTTCTCGAAGTCCTTGTACCGCCAAACTTTTGTGCTGCAGCCAGAGCCTGCATTTGCCCCAGAGCACTGAAGGTATATCCCCCCCTTGGGTCCCTTACCTTTATTCAGATAGTGCATCGGGGAATCGCAATGATAGCAAATGGCAATGTTCTTAAAGAGATTCGAGTCTTGCGGACCTCTCCGTCCAGCAAGTTTCTTTCGTGCCGTGCGAGAAGCGGCCACCGAGAAAAATAAATCGTCGGCAATCACCCGAGGAAAATAGTTCTCGATGGGATCTCCTTCCGGAATCCTTCTCCCCGCAACGAGCTTATGTGGCTGATACTCTCCGATTACGGCGCGGTTATTTAGAATTTTCGTTACGTATGACTTGATCCACATTGAAGAACGACCAAAGGGACGGACACCGGCCATATTTAGAGAGCGGGTTATTGTATAACTGCCATCACCATCTCTGGCTTTGGCAAATATAAGTCGAACAACCGCTGCTTTTTCCTCATCAAGTACATATTGGGTTTTGTCGGGGGACAAATGCATCCACGAAGGAGATATGCTCGTAAGCTTCTTCAGCTCGATTTTTTCGCGTTTCGCTTTCCAAGCCTCGCTCAAACGTTTGCTTTTGGTTTCTGATTCCTCGAAAGCACGGCTCATATACGTCAAGGAAATAATAAGCTGCGAAAAGTCCTCATTCCCAGCCATGTATGTCTGCTGATCAAGCAAAGTTACGATGTTGATCCCGTGCTTGAGAATCCCAAGGAACTGTTCCAGTGCAGACGTAATTTTTTGGCGGCTAAGGCGATCGAGAGACTCTACCAAAAGATATGAACCTTTTGGTATTTCGCCGTCACCGAGGGCTTTTAGAAACTCGGACAGGCGACCGGACCTAGCGTTGTCACCTCGAAACGCAGAAATTCCGATATCCGCTAATTCTTCAACCAGCTGTAGGTTCGCAATTTTAGCATATGCTCGTGATGCTTCTATCTGACGACGGTAGCTATCACCCTTTAGCTGGGATGCTGTGGACATCCGAATATAAGAGAATGCTAGCGGCTTGGCTTCATCATTGTGTTCCATAGTCTCATTCTACCTGAGTCATATTTAATAGTACACAACATCCTTTTCGTTGGCCCGCCCGGTTCCGGCAAGTCGATGCTCGCCTCGCGCCTGCCGTCGATATTACCGCCATTGTCGACGGCGGAACTGCTCGAAGTGTCGATGATCCATTCCGTCGCAGGCCAGCTTTCGGGCGGCAAGCTCTCCGACCGGCGGCCCTATCGCGCGCCGCATCATTCCGCCACCATGGCAGCGCTCGTCGGCGGTGGTCTTCGCGCCAAGCCCGGCGAGGCCTCGCTCGCCCATCACGGCATTCTCTTTCTCGATGAGCTGCCGGAGTTCTCGCCGCAGGCGCTCGATGCATTGCGCCAGCCGCTGGAGACCGGCGAATGCGTCATTGCCCGCGCGAACCATCGCGTTTCCTACCCCGCCGCCATCCAGCTCGTCGCGGCGATGAACCCTTGCCGATGCGGCATGGCCGGCGAACCGGGCCACACCTGCGCCCGCGGGCCGCGCTGCGTGAGCGATTATCAGGGACGCATTTCCGGCCCCTTGCTTGATCGCATCGATATTCGCATCGACGTGCCCGCCGTTTCCGCCGCCGATCTGATCCGGCCGACGACGGCGGAAAAGAGCGCCGATGTTGCGTTGCGTGTTGCTCGCGCCCGGGAGCGGCAGCGAGAGCGTTTCGAGAGCGCCGGCATGAAGGGGATCGTCACCAATGCCCGCTGCTCGACCGCGATGATCGAAACCATCGCCGAGCCGGATGCCGCCGGTCTGCAATTGCTGCGGGATGCGGCGGAGAAGATGAAGTTTTCGGCTCGCGGCTATCACCGCATCCTCAAGGTGGCGCGCACGCTCGCCGATCTCGACGACAAGCCGACCGTCGGGCGCATTCATCTGGCCGAAGCCATCTCCTATCGCATTGCTGGCGAGCGGCTGACCGCGGCTGCGTGAAACCCGCAAGGACCAGAAATGACAAAGGGCGCTGCGGCGCCCTCTGAATGCTTGGCAAGGGGGTAGGTCTTGTCAGCCGCCCAGACCCTCGAACAGCGCCGTCGACAGATAGCGTTCGGCGAAGGAGGGTATGATGACGACGATGGTCTTGCCTTCGGTTTCCGGGCGCTGGCCGACCTTGATGGCCGCTGTCAGCGCAGCACCCGAGGAGATACCGACCGGCACGCCTTCGAGCTTCGCCACGAGCCGGGCCAGCTGGAAAGCCTCGTCATTGGTGACGGTGACCACCTCGTCATAGACATGGGTGTCGAGGATCTTCGGCGCGAAGCCGGCGCCGATGCCCTGGATCTTGTGTGGGCCGGGATTGCCGCCCGAAAGAACCGGTGAATCCGCCGGCTCGACAGCGATGACCTTGACGTCAGGATTGCGGGCCTTCAGCACCTGGCCGACGCCGGTGATCGTGCCGCCAGTCCCGATGCCCGACACGAAGATATCCACCTTGCCCTCTGTGTCGTTCCAGATTTCCTCGGCCGTCGTCTTGCGATGGATTTCCGGATTGGCCGGGTTTTCGAACTGCTGCGGAATGATGGCGTCCGGCAGCGTTGCGGCCAGTTCCTCCGCCTTGGCGATGGCGCCCTTCATGCCTTTCGGCCCTTCGGTCAGCACCAGTTCGGCGCCGAGCAGCGCCAGCATCTTGCGGCGTTCGATCGACATGGTCTCCGGCATGGTGAGGATCAGCTTGTAGCCCTTGGCGGCGGCGGCGAAGGCGAGCGCGATGCCGGTATTGCCTGACGTCGGTTCGATCAGCACGGTCCTGCCGGGGGCGATCTTGCCCTGGCTTTCCAGGCTCTCGATCATGGCAACGCCGATGCGGTCCTTCACGGAGGCGATCGGATTGAAGAATTCGAGCTTTGCCAGGAGGTTGGCCTTGACGCCCTTCTCCCTCGCCAGCTTGTCGAGACGGACGATCGGCGTATCGCCGATGGTCTCGGTGATCGAGGCGTAGACGCGGCCGCGGCCTGGTTTGCGGGTGTCGGACATGGGTAGCTCTCCCTATATTTGAATTGTGGAGTGACAATAGGATCAAACGCCTGCGGAAACCAGAGTGCGCTCATTCTCCCGGCTTGTCGCCCGTGAGAAAAGAATCTCTCAAGAGGCCTGTTCAGAGAAGGTTTTTTCAGGCCGCGCGGGCGGCGATAAAGGCGGCCGTGCCGGCGAGAATGCTGGCGGCGACCCTGTTCAATATCCGCAGGGCTCTCGGCTTCTTCAGAAAGGTTCGAGCCCGCGAGGCAAGCAGCATGTAGGGCACGAGGACGATCAGAAGAACGACGAAGGTTGCAGCCAGCAGCATGGCATATTCACGCAGGCCGATATTGCCGATGTCGATGAGCGTCGGCACGAGCGCGACATAGAAGAGCATGGTCTTCGGGTTGCCGAGCGTCACCAGCAAGCCCGAGAGAAAGGCCATGCCGGCGCCGTTCGATTTCTTCGCCACGACATCGGTCGACAGCAGACCGGCGGTCCAGAGCTTCCAGGCGATATAGCCGAGATAGAGGGCGCCGGCGATCTTGATGACGAGAAAGACCTCGGTAAAGGTCTGCGCCACGAAGGCAAGGCCAAGGACGACTGCCGTCAGGTAGATGGTGTCGCCGAGCACGAGGCCAAGGCCCATGAAGAAGGTCTCGCGGAAGCCGGAGCCGAGCGCGCGGGCCACGATCGCCGTAATGCCCGGGCCGGGAATTGCCGCGGCGATGAAGAGAGCGCCGCAATAGGCGAGCAGGGATGCAAGCGTCATGGCAATTTCCTCCTCAGATGGTGCTTGCTCTATCGCACCACCTTTGCGTTTTCAAGCGATTGCGCTGATGCTGCGAACAGATTACCAAGGAGTTAACGGCGCGTCGAAACCGCTTTGCCCAAGGATATCATGTCTTCTGCATTGCTCCTGATCGATCTTCAGAATTCCATCCTGACCGGCCTCGGCAAGCCGGGCCGGCAGCCGGCGATCGATGCGGCACTGGAGGCGGTCGTCGCAAAGCTTGCGGCGCTGAAGCACAGGGCGCGTGCCGCCGGCATCCCGGCCTTCATCGTCCAGCATGATGGCGGTCCGGGTCATCGCCTGGTCAAGCGCAGCGAAGGCTGGCAATTGCGCCGGGAAATCGCCCCCGAGGCCGGCGATGTGGTGGTGCACAAGGCGAGCTGCGATTCCTTCTTCGAAACCGATCTCGAGACGAAGTTGCGGGCCCGAGGCGTTACCCGTCTTTTCCTCGGCGGCTGCATGACGCAATTCTGCGTGGACACGACAGCGCGCCGCGCCGTTTCTCTCGGCTTCGACGTCTCGCTGATCTCGGATGGTCACACCACTGCTGACATGGGCAAGCTGGCATTCGAAGAGATTGTCTCCCATCACAATATGCTGCTTGACGGCTTCGATGCCGGGCCGCATGAAATCAACTTGATCGCGTCTAGCGAAATTCTCTTCTGAATTCCTTCGTCCCGCCGCCGGAGCTCCCCGATGCCGCATCTGACCAGCATGATCGCCTTTGCCTTGATCGCTCTCGGCATGGTTTTGACCCCCGGGCCGAATATGATCTATCTGGTGTCGCGATCGATCTCGCAGGGGCCGGCGGCAGGGCTGATCTCGCTCGGCGGCGTGGCCTTGGGCTTCGTCTTCTACATGCTCTCGGCCGCGCTCGGCATCACAGCTTTCGTCCTCGCCGTGCCCTTCGCCTATGATGCATTGCGGCTGGCAGGCGCCGCCTATCTCGCTTGGCTGGCCTGGAATGCGCTGAAGCCCGGTGGTCGTTCCGCCTTTCAGGTCCGCGAGCTGCCGAAGGACAGCAAGCGCCGGCTGTTTTCGATGGGACTGGTGACCAGCCTGCTGAACCCGAAGGTCGCAGTGCTTTATCTTTCGCTGCTGCCGCAGTTCATCGATCCCGCCAACGGCAGCGTCTTCACGCAATCCGTCGTCTTCGGCTTCGTCCATATCGCCGTCAGCCTGACCTTCAATGCCATTTTCGCGCTGACCGCCGGTTCCGTCGCGCTGTTCTTCGTCCGCCGCCCGTCCTTCGCGCTGGTGCAGCGCTGGTTGATGGGCACGGTGCTGGCGGGCCTTGCTGTTCGTATGGCTTTCGAAGCGCAGCGTTGATGCGGAGGCTTCCGCTGCGGCTGGCCGCAGGCTTGCTTGCACTCGCATCATGCGGTTTTGTCTCCGCAGCTTCCGCGGCGGAGACGTCGACACGCACGATCGTTTTCCTGCGCCATGGTGAAAAGCCGGAGGCCGGTCTCGGCCAGCTGAGCTGTCAGGGGCTCAACCGCGCGCTCGCCTTGCCGCCAGTGCTGACGCGGCTCTTCGGTCATCCCTCAGCGATCTTTGCGCCCGATCCATCGAAACGGAAGGAAGACTCCGGCACCTCCTACGATTATGTGCGCCCGCTCGCGACCATCGAGCCCACCGCCATCGCACTCGGGCTGCCGGTCGATACCAGCTTCGGCTATGAGGATATCGACGGCCTGAAGGCCGCGCTCGAAAAGCCTGATTATGCCGGCAAGCTGATCTTCGTCGCCTGGGAGCACAAGCAGATTGTCGATCTCGCCCGTCAATTGATGAGTGAGAATGGCGGTGACGCCAAGGCGGTGCCGAAATGGCATGGCAAGGATTTCGACAGTCTCTATGTCCTGCATCTCGGCGGAGACGGGACGAAGCCGAGCGCGAGTTTCGAGAAACTGACCGAGGGTCTCGACGGCCAGCCGGAAACCTGCCCGCAACCAGCCAAATAAGCCTAGAAGACCGGCCGCATGAAGCTGCGTTCATAGCTGACGATGCAGCGCGTTTCCTCGCCATAGGCAAAGGCGGCGCGGCATTCCGCATCCTCGGCCATCTCTTGCCGATAGTTCTCGTAGGCGGCAAGGCTCGGGAAGCTGAACAGCGCCAGCGCGATGTTATTGGCACCTTCATGCGGCATGAAATAGCCGTGATGCGTGCCGCCCAGCCGGTTGACGAGCGGGATCCAGAGCTTGGCGTAATGTTCGAATTGGGCGAGCTTGTAGGGATCGATCGTATAGCGCAGATAGCAGGTGATCATTCGGCTGTTCCCTTTGATAGACGCCCGCTTTTAGGACGGGGCAGGGGGATCGTCCAGCCGAGATTCATGCCCGCCGCAGCCCCCAGAATGACGACGGCACCGGTGATCTGCGTGACGCCGAGCACATGGCCGAAGGCGAAGCGATCGACGACGATGGCGGCGATCGGATAGATGAAGGACAGCGCGCCGGTAAGGTGTGTCGGCAGCCTCTGGATGGCGCCGTAGAGCAGCACGTACATCAGGCCGGTATGGACGATGCCCATGGTGACGAGGATGGACCATCCGCCTGCATCACGCGGCACGGCGGCGAAATCGGTGAAGGGAATAAGCATCAGGACGCCGGTGGAGACCTGGATAAGCGCGATCAGGTGCGGCGGCGTACCCTTCAGCCATTTTGCGGCAATTGCCGCCAGCGCGTAGAAGAAGGCAGCACTCAGCGAGAGCAGGATGCCGATCGCATAGCTTGCCGCGCCGCCCGTTTCCGTCGGCTTGCCCTCGACGATGACGACCATGCCCGCAAAGGCGAGGCCGAGCCAGAAGAGCTTTGTGAGCGTGATCTTTTCGCCGAGGAATAGCGCGCCGAGCCCGAGAAGCATGAAGGGCTGCGTGTTGTAGACGGTCGTGGCGATCGAGATCGAGGCATGCGAATAAGCAGCGAAAAGCAGCAGCCAGTTGAGGACGATGGCGACCCCGCCGGCAACGGCGATCGAAAATGTTTTCGCGTTGAGCATGCCGGGGCGCAGCAGGCCCATGGCCGCGCAGACGACGAGAAGCGTCATCGCCCCGAAGAGGCAGCGCCAGAATACCACGCCGGTCACCGCCTGCCCCGACATCAGAACGAACCAGCCGATCGTCCCCGAAATCAGCATGGCCGCCGTCATTTCCATCGTACCGCGTCTTATCTCGCTCATTGCCATGGCTCCCGCTTGTGGGAGCAAATAATATTGCCAGGGAAGCCTTGATGATATAGTTTAGATAAGGAATTATGGCCATTTTTCCTAATTATATAAGGACAAAACATGGGCGTGCCTAATGCGGCGATCGGTCTTGATGAGACGGACCAGCGGATGCTGGAGGCGCTGGCGCACAACGCCCGGATCTCCTTGAAGGAGCTGGCGGAGGCGGCCGGCCTGTCGTCGCCGAGTGCTGCGGAGCGGCTGCGTCGGCTGGAAGAGCGCGGTGTCATTTCGGCTTTCACGGTGGATATCGCGCTGGAGGCGATCGGTTACCCCATGCAGGCGATCGTCCGCATCCGGCCTCTGCCCGGGCAACTGCACGTCGTCGAGCGCATCATTCAGGAAACGCCGGAATTCATCGAATGCGACAAGGTGACCGGCGATGATTGCTTCATCGGCCGCCTGGTGGTGCGCTCCATGGGCGAGCTAGACGGCATTCTCGACAAGATCACCGAGCGGGCGGAGACGAATACGTCGATGATCAAGGCAACGCAGGTCAAGCGGCGCCTGCCGCCGCTTTCGCGCTAAAATTCCGCCATAGGCGAGAGCATGATCGGCCCGACAATATCGTCTGCCGCTTTGCCGCGCACCATCAGCATCGTGTAGCCCTCATAAGGCTCCAGCGATACCTCGCAATCCAGGCGATCCGGACAAAAGCAGATCTCGATGCGATCGGGTTCGATATCAAGCGCGGGCAGGATGGTCGACAGGGACGGAATAGCCGTTCCCGCTACATCCAGAAGCCAGAAAGTTGCGCCATCAAATGTCCATGCAATCACCGCCTCATCCCCGATTGCCGTCAGGCGGATCGCAGGATTGAAGCAGGCATTCAGCAAAAACATCTCCATCTGCCTGATGACGGCAAAACGGGCGGAAACCGGCTGCCGACCTTGTAGAAGCGTCTTGATCAGGCGCAGATCATCAGGCGCTTCCAAGGAGAGCTGCCGGGCAGTCCAGTCGGATTTCTGGGGCTTCGGCGCCTGCGCAATGAAGACATGCTGCGGCAGGGTTCGAAAACCGTAACGCTCATACAGCGCCGGCTTGTCGGTGAGCAGGAGATCGAGTTCGTAACCCTCGGCTGAGGTTCGATCAAAGGCGCGCTGCATGAGGTCGCGATAAAGGCCGCGTTCGCGCCATTCGGGCCGAACCGCACCGGATTGATAGCCCGCCGCTTTGATGGCACGGCCATTGATCATCATCGGCATGGAGAAGGCGCTGAAGTTGGCGACGCAGCGACCGTCGGCATCGAAATAGCCGAACGGCATGCTGCTGGGATCAGGACCGCCGAATTGATCTTGCACACCGACGTCGATGGAAAACGTGTCTTGCAAAAGATCAACCAGCCCCTTCCAGGCGAGGGGATCGCCGAAATAATCCTGGCGGAAGGTCAGGCCATGCTGTCCGGCGAGATCCGTCATCACACGCCGGTGGAGCCGAAGCCGCCGGCGCCGCGCGCGGTCTCGCTGACTTCGGTGATCTCCGCAACACGCACTTGCGTGACCGGAGCGATGACCATCTGAGCGATTCGCATACCGCGCGTGATCTCGAACGGCTCTTCGCCAAGATTGACCAGTAGAGCGTTCACTTCGCCGCGATAGTCGCTGTCTATGGTGCCGGGGGAATTCAGGCAGGTGATGCCGTGCTTGAATGCAAGGCCGGAGCGCGGGCGGATCTGCGCCTCATAGCCTTCCGGAATCTCGAAGATAAAGCCTGATGGAACGAGCGCCCGTTTGCCGGGAGCGAGCGTCAGCGTTACGCCGTCCTTGAGGGCTGCGCGCAGGTCCATGCCGGCCGCGCCCTTGGTCTCATAGGCGGGCATATCAAGGCCCTCGCCATGTGGCAGGCGGATAAGGTTGAGGGTCGGACGGGTGTCTGTGTGAATGGTCATGCGGCATTAGTTTGCGCTCGAACGGCCAAGGTCAATTGCAATCCAGCCTCTGAAACGCTAGATACGCCGCAATTCACAGGATTCACACGCATGGCCGAAAGTCTCGCCGAGGCGGTCTCCCGCCGCCGCACATTCGCTATTATCGCCCACCCGGACGCGGGCAAGACGACGCTCACCGAAAAGCTGCTGCTGTTCGGCGGCGCCATTCAGCTTGCCGGCGAGGTCAAGGCGAAGAAGGATCGCATCCAGACGCGCTCCGACTGGATGAAGATCGAGCGCGAGCGCGGTATCTCGGTCGTCACCTCGGTCATGACCTTCGAATATGAAGGCAATGTCTTCAACATTCTCGATACGCCCGGCCACGAAGACTTCGCCGACGACACCTATCGCACGCTCACCGCCGTCGACGCCGCCGTCATGGTCATCGATGCCGCCAAGGGCATCGAGCCGCGGACGCTGAAGTTGTTCGAAGTCTGCCGCATGCGCGATATCCCGATCATCACCTTCATCAACAAGATGGACCGCGAAAGCCGCGATCCCTTCGAAATTCTCGATGAGGTGGAAGAAAAGCTGGCGCTGGACACGGCGCCGATCACCTGGCCGATCGGCCGGGCGAAGAGCTTTTGCGGCTCCTATCATCTGGCCGATAACACCGTGCGCGGCTCAGACAGGGAAATCGAACCGACCCACGTCAACGGCCCGCAAGCCGTTGCCGACAGGCTACCGGAAAACGAGCGGCAGGCCTTCATCGACGAAACGGAACTGGCGATCGAAGCCTGCCGTCCCTTCGATCGGCAATCGTTCCTCGAAGGTCATATGACGCCGGTCTTCTTCGGCTCGGCGTTGCGCAATTTCGGCGTTCGCGATCTCATCAATGCGCTCGGCGAATTCGCACCGCCGCCGCGCGATCAGGTCGCCGATATCAGGACGGTTCACGCAACCGACGACAAGATGACGGCCTTCGTCTTCAAGATCCAGGCCAATATGGATCCGAACCACCGCGACCGCATCGCCTTTGCGCGCATCTGCTCGGGCAAGCTGGAGCGAGGCATGAAGGCGCGTCTGTCACGCACCGGCAAGCAGCTCGGCCTGACCGCGCCGCAATTCTTCTTCGCCTCGCAGCGCCAGCTTGCAGATACGGCCTATGCCGGTGACGTCGTCGGTATTCCCAACCACGGCACGCTCCGCATCGGCGATACGCTGACGGAAGGCGAACCGCTGGTCTTCCAGGGCGTGCCGAATTTCTCGCCGGAAATCCTGCGCCGCGTGCGTCTCGAGGATGCCATGAAGGCGAAGAAGCTCAAGGAAGCGCTGCAGCAGATGGCCGAGGAAGGCGTCGTGCAGCTCTTCTCGCCGGAAGACGGCTCGCCCGCCATCGTCGGCGTCGTCGGTGCACTGCAGCTCGACGTGCTGAAGGAGCGGCTGATGGGGGAATACGGCCTGCCGGTTTCGTTCGAGATGTCGCGTTTCTCCGTCTGCCGCTGGGTCTCCGCCGACCAGGCGGCCGACCTCGAAAAATTCGTTACTGCCCGCCGCGGCGATATCGCCCGCGATCTCGACGGTGACCCGGTTTTCCTCGCCCAGGATGGTTTCTCTCTGCGATACGAGTCCGAACGTTATCCGGCTATCAAAATGGTCGCCATCAAGGAATATCACGCTGTCAAGGCGGCGTGATATTTGCGACCATTGCTCTGCCGCTGTCCGCTCTACTGAGCGGCGTTCATCGGTTCGACGTGTTTGGCTTTGGAATAGTGTTGTCGCGATGTTCCATCCAATATAGCGCTATGCCATAGTGCCGCCCCGGGATCTCTTCGATCATAGCGGGCGACTTTCATGATGAAATTTTTTGCGGTTCTTGCTCTGGCATTTGTCGGACTATTGCCTGTTCCGGCCGAGGCACGAATCATCACCGACGCGGCGGGGCGTACGGTATCGGTGCCGGACAAGATTAACCATATCCTGGTTGCCGGGCCGCCGGCCGCCGTTTTGGTCTATGTTCTCGCACCGGAGAAGCTGGTCGGCTGGGTTCACGCCCCCGATGATGCCGCGAAAGCCTATCTGATGCCGTCGGTGCGCGCGCTTCCGACCATCGGGCGCCTGACGGGCAAGGACGGCATGATCGGCTCGCAGGCCGTGACGGACGCCAAGCCGGATATCATCCTCGATGCCGGCACGGTCGATCCCACCTACAAGGCGCTGGCCGACAAGGTGCAGGCCGAGACCCATATTCCCTATGTCCTTATCGACGGCAGCTTTGGCCGCACCGGCGACACAATTCGCGATGTCGGTGCTCTCATCGGCGTCGAGGATCGTGCCAACAAGCTTGCGGATTATGCCGATTCGGCAATCAAGGATCTGAACGACAAGCTGGCGACGTTGCCGAGCGATCCGCGGCCGCGCGTCTATTACGGCCGCGGCGCCGATGGCCTGGAGACGGGATTGTCAGGCTCGATCAATCTCGAGATCCTCGATGTTGTGGGTACGATGAACGTCGCGGCCGCCGCCGGCAAGGGTGGATTGACCAAGGTGACGCCGCAGCAGGTCGTCGGCTGGAATCCGGATATCATCATCGCCGATGACCCAAATTTCGCGGCGTCGGTGAGGAGTGATCCGCAGTGGGCAGGCATCAAGGCCGTCAAGGATGGCAAGATCTTCGTGCCGCCGTCCATGCCTTTCGGCTGGTTTGATTCGCCGCCCGGCGTCAACAGGCTCCTCGGCGTGCGCTGGCTGGAAAGGCTGCTCTATCCGAAGCTCTTCAGAAGCGATTTCGCCGGCGACGTGAAGACGTTCTACAAGCTGTTCTATCAGGTCGATTTGACGGATGCTCAGCTGGCCGCCCTGCTGAAGGGCGTGAAGTAACCGGCACCGGTGAAGGAGGCAATCCATGGTCCGTGAGAACGAGATTCGCGACAACGAGGTGGCCGTCGAGCCACCTACGGCATCGGATGCCGGTCTCACCTTCATCGGCCGCATCTCCACGCCCTGGACATCCCGCATGGAGACGCCGCGCCAAGGCCGGCATGACGGGCCGCTGTGCCGGATCGAGATTTTCGACCCCTGGGTGCCGGCGCTGACGGGCGTGGAGGCTTTCGAGCGCCTGGAAATTCTCTATTGGCTGGATCGTTCGCGCCGGGATCTCGTGCTGCAGAGCCCGGCGAGCAACGGCAAGGTGCACGGCACCTTCTCACTGCGCTCCCCGGTTCGGCCCAATCCCATCGGCACATCGATCGTCAAGCTCGAAGCCGTGGAGGGTGCCGTATTGCTGGTGCGTGGGCTCGATTGCCTGGACGGGACGCCCTTGCTCGATCTGAAGCCGGATCGGACGCTGTTCAAGCCGATTGCGCCGCCGCAGCCCGGAGATTTCCAGACCGGCGACGGCGGGACGGCGCATTACTGCCAGAAGGCCTAGGCATCTTCCCAAGGCACGGAACGGCCTTCGAGGGATCATGCCCGCTTCTGATATCAGTCGACGGCGACCATGACGTCGGATGCCTTAATCACGGCATAGGCCGCTGATCCCACAGTCAAGCCCAGCTCGTCGACCGCCTCGTTGGTGATCGAGGAGGTAACGATGGAGCCATTGCCGATATCGATGCGGACATGGGCCGTCGTCGCGCCCTTGGTGATCTCGACGATCTTGCCCTTGAGACGGTTTCTCGCGCTGATTTTCATGGATATTTTCTCCCTTGTGCCGGCGCGACGATATCGTCTCGGTTTGCGGCGGGCTACCCCGAGATCCTACTCGCCGCGCGGAAAGCGCTTGTTCTCCTCCAAGACGTTGAGATCCATGTGGTTGCGCATGTATCGCTCCGAGGCCTTCTGCAGCGGCTGATAATCCCAGGGATAGTACGCGCCGTTGCGCAGCGCCGCATAGACGACCCATCGCCGCGCCTGGCTTTCGCGCACCGCCGCGTCGAAGCTCGCCAGGTTCCAGCGCTCCATGGCCTGCGCGGTCAATCGGTGCAGCGTTTCGGCATGGGCGGGATCGCCGGCGAGATTGGTCAGCTCCTTCGGATCGGCCTCGACATCGAAGAGCATCGGCGGGTCCTTGTCGCAAAGCGTCAGCTTGTATCGGCCATCGCGCAGGCCGACGAGCGGAGCTTCGGACCCTTCCGCGGCATATTCCATCGGCACGAGACTGCGGCTTCCGGTTCCAAGGGCAAGCGGACCCAGGTCCTCGCCATCGGTCCAGCGGCGCAACGATGTGATATCGAGCCCGGCCAAGCCGGCAAGCGTCGGCGTCACGTCGAGCGTCGAAACCGGCTGATCGATCCGTCTCGGCTGCCAGCCGGGTGCCATGATCATCA
>Ga0105239_10001387_pt1 | contig 32487 bp, 52 predicted proteins | sample KBSC44metaG_FD_92761 | JGI IMG/M metagenome (GOLD analysis project Ga0105239, IMG submission 92761) | Corn rhizosphere microbial communities from Kellogg Biological Station, Michigan, USA - KBS C4-4 metaG | ecosystem: Host-associated > Plants > Roots > Rhizosphere > Soil | place: Michigan, USA...
CCGCCGCGGCGCGCCAAACCGCCAATGCCTATGCTGCCCTTGCAGAGGCCGCAGAACTGTCAGCTGCAGCCACGCAAGGTGCTACCGCTACCGATCGCGCATATGCCGTGACGGCCCGCGAGGTTGCGAATGCGCTGGGCGCGGAGGCAGCCCGCCTCGAGGAAGTAGCAGCTACGCAAGCCAAGGTGGCTGGCGCCGCCCAGTCGGCAGGGTCGAAGCTGGCTGCGAGCAGCGATTTGGTAGCGAATTCGATCCGGGGCCAGCGGTTTGCGACAATCCAGGCTGCCCAGCAGTTTCAGGATTTCTTCATCCAGGTTCAGGCCGGAACGAGCCCGTTGATTGCCCTCACCCAGCAGGGATCCCAGCTCGCGTTCGTCATGTCGGGCGCGAGGGGCAAGCTGGGCGAATTCGCGCGCTTCATGGCGGGTGGATGGGGCACCGCGATCTTCGGCGGCGTGGCTGTCCTTGGTCTGCTGGCCGGAGCCATGCTAGCGACCAGCAAGTCCGCCGAGGCACTGGCCGAGGGCGTAGGCGCGGCCGCGGGCGCGACGGCACAACAGATCACGGATGCGGCGAACGCCGGAGCAAAGGCAGCCGATATTTCGAAGACGGCGGCCGCCGAGGTGGCGACGACCTATTTGCAGACCGGCCAGATCGGCACTCAGGTGCTGGGCCGGTTGATCGGTCTCACGAACGATTATGCCGCGGCGATAGGCGGCGATCTGAAATCGGCTACATCTGACCTTGCGACCGCCTTCTCGAATCCGGCTCAGGGTGCCGAAACTCTCAACCAGAAACTGGGGATCCTCGATCAATCGAGCCTCGACTACATTCGAACGCTCGTCGAGCAGAACCGTGCGACCGATGCGCAGATCGTGCTGCTCAACGCGCTCGGTAACTCGATCGACGGCGCAGCCCAGCATATGGGCGTGCTGGAATCAGGCTGGCACCGGATCAAGACAGCCGCCGAAGATGCATTCACGGCGATGGGGCAAGCGATCGACCGTGCCGTCACCGGCGGGACGATCGCCCAGAAGATTGCCGACCTGGAGGCGATCAAGAGAGAACCGGGGGCAACCTTTGGCGCTGCCGAACAGGCCGAACTGCAGTCGCTTCGAAATCAGCTTCAGCAGCAGCAGGCAATTGCGGACAGGGCACAGGCCAATGCGCGTTCGCAGCGCACCGCGAACCTGGTTGCATCCTATACCGGTGAGGATCAACTTCACGCGCTCAAAACCAAACTGGGAACGGTTGGCCAGTCGCTCAATGACCCGCTTCAGAGCCAGCCACCGGCCCAGAGGGCGGCGACACTCGAATATTACAATGCCCTAAAACACGCGGTCGATACCTACATCCCCGCGGCACAGAAGCAGGTGCAGCTCGCGCAGCTCGATGCCAGGATAGCTGCGACGACGGACCCCGTGAAGAAGAATGCGCTCGCCACTGAGCGCGAAAGGCTAAGCCTTGCGGGCCAGGTTATCACGGCCGCCAATGCTGATGCACAGGCAACTGCCGCCGGCGCCAAGGCAAGCGCATCCGCCGCCCGTGCCGCCGATGCGCATGCCGAAGCTCTCAAGCGCAAGGCGGAGGCGTTTGCACGCTCGCAGGAGCAGGACCGCAATTCGATCGCCGGCATCTCAAGCCGATTTGACCAGCAGCCAAAGCTTGTCGACGCACAGTCCGATGCCAATAACCGGCTCGACGCGATCATCCTTAAATATAAGGATCTCAAGGATGCTGCGAGCCAAGCCATCGTCGCGCAGGCCAATGCTGCCAAGGCTGTCGTATCGCGTGCCGGCGTTGCTGACATCGAACTCGCAACCCGCGACCTTAACGATCAGAAGCGGGTGCAGGATCTCATCGCCGCTGGTCGCCCTCAGGAAGCGGCGGCCTTACAGGAAAAGCTCCAGCTCATTCGCCAGATTGGTGCTGAGGAGGGCAAAGAACCGGCTGCCGTTGCGGCCTCTTTGGCGGAATATGAAAGGCAGCGTGCTGCACTAGAAGCCGCCAAGACCAACGCGGAATTCGCGAAGACCACCAAGGAACTCGACCACCAGCGTCAGATTGACGAAGCGATCCTGTCTGGTCGCCAGGATATCGCCGATCTCCTTGAGGATCAGTTCCGTATCGAGGGCGATCTCGGAAAGCTCGACAGCGGGCGCCTGGCATCCCTTAAAGCGCAACTCGATGCTGAACATGCGCGATCGCGCGAGCTTGATTTGCAAAAGCAACTGGTTGAGGCGCAGGTCGATGCCGCGCGCCAGACGCAGGATGCCTTCACGAGGCTGTTCTCGGGCGACGGCAAAGGCTTCTTCAAGAACCTCGCCCAGATCCAGCGGCAGGAGATCGCCAAGGAGCTGTCCATCAAGATCTTCGGCGATCTTGGCGCGAAGACCGAAGATGCGCTCACGCGCGGTGCTGCGGATCTCAGCCGGTCGTCGGGCGACCTGAGCAAGTCATCCGCCACCAGCAGTGAAGCGATCAGCAAGGCGTCGAACCAATCCAGTAGCGATCTCGGCGGCGCGGCGACGCAACTCAACGGTGCCGCTGATGCCTTGAAGGGAGCAGCCAACGCGATCTCTTCGGCTTCGCGCGCGAGCGGTCCCTCGATCGGCCAGGTTTCCACCACGCCGACCGCATTCGGCCTCGACGACAGTGGCAGAGCTGCACGAGAGGCAGCGATCGCCGGCCTTTCCCGCACCGGTCTTGGAATTTCCGGCATTGGTGCCATAGACAGTCTCGCCTTCTCGTCGGCCAATAACAAGCAGTTCGACCTCTTGAAGCAACAGGTCGATGTGCAGCTCGGCGTGCAGCAAGCGATCAAGAAAAGCCCGCTTCTCGGCCAGGATGGGCTGACTTCACTCGCGACGTTGGCGAGCGGCTTCGTCGGCGGCAAAGCGGGCAATGCGCTGAGTTCGTTTGCCAATATCAGCGTGTTTCAGCAACTTGGTTCAACGATTTCCGCCAATATTGCGGGTTCGCTTGGATCGGCACTGGGCGGCGCCGTGAGCGTGATCGGGGCCAGTCAGTTCGGAAGCAGCCTGGCCGACATCATAGGACCAGCGCTTGGGCTACAGACTTCGAAAACCGGAGGCCTATTCGGCGGCTTCTTTGGCTCCATCTTCGGCGGCCTGCTTAAGAAGAAACCCAAGGCGCGCTCGGTCCTGTCGGTCGACGACGCGACCGGCGAGCTCAGCTACGATACAACCGGCAACAAGGGTAGCGCGCGGAGCGCGTCTTCCAGCGCGGCCGACGCCGTCATTCAGGGCCTGCACGAGGTGGCGGATCAGCTTGGCGGCATAATTGGCGGCACGCTTTCCACCACCATCGGTGTGTACAAGGGCAAATACCGGGTCAACACGACCGGCAGCGATGTCATCGGCGGCTTGTCAGGATCGGAGGCGGATAACGAGAAGGCTGGCCTCTACAATTTCGGCAAGGATGGGGCTGAGGCCGCTGTCCAGTTCGCCATTCAGGACGCGATCAATGATGGGGTCATCAAAGGCATTCGTGACTCTACCAAGCGGCTGCTGAGCGCCGGCAAGGATTTCAACGCGCAGCTCCAGAAGGCGGTTACATTCGAGAATGTCTTCAAGGAGCTGAAGCACTATCAGGATCCCGTCGGCGCAGCGATCGACGATCTCAACACCCAGTTCGACAAGCTCCGCCAGATCTTCAAGGAGGCCGGCGCTTCCACCGAGGAATATTCGCAGCTCGAGCAGCTCTATGCCTTTAAGCGCGCGGACGCGATCAAGTCGGCCACCCAGGACGTAAGCTCGAGCCTGCAGGATCTGCTCGATAGTCTGCGCTACAAAGACGACACTGGGCTTTCGCTGCGCACCCGCCAGGCAAACGCCTTGGCCGCATTCAACCCGCTCGCTGCCACCGTCCGTGCCGGCGGCGTCGTGGATCAGGATAAGTTCGCTGAGGCGGCGAGGGCGGTGATCGATATCAGCCGGCAGCTGTATGGCTCGACGGCCAAATATTTCGATCAGCTCAACGACATCACGAACCTGACCGCGAAGGCGATCGCCAATACGGGATCGTCGGTCACTCCGATCACGGCCGCGCTCGCGCAACAGGCGACCTCGCCGTCGGGTGCTTACGCCACTCCTGCCGCGGTTGCCGCGCAGGCCGTCGGCACGCCGGCAGCGGTGAACGACAATGCGGCGCAGGCCGCTTCGCTGGCCCAGGCGCTCGCGCAGCAGACCGACGCCTTGAAAATCCCGGATGATCGAGTGGCCAAGATGACGGCGGCCCAACTGAGCCAGGCCGTCGCCAATGGGTTTCTCGCGATCACGGCGAAGACCGGCACCGATGGCAAAACCACCTTTGACGTTGGCTCGGTGGTCGACGCGATCAACAAGCAGACGGCGGCAGTGGTTGATTCCCAGACCAAGCTCGGCTGGATCGTCGCCGGCAGCGTCAGCAAGCCGAGCATCATCACGATTGCCGGTGCGCCGAGCGGATCGAGCGGGGCTATCGGTCCGCTGCCACCAAGCAAGACTGCGGTAAAGGGCGTGCTGGCGCTGGGGTCGCTCCGGAATGGGTAATGGTTTCGCGTACCTCGTCGAGCTCGAGCCCTACGATCAGGGCTCCTCGACGCGGAAGATCCTTCGTTTCTCTTCGCATGATGACGAGCGCGTAACCGGCCTCAATAATGAAGCTTGGTGGCCGGGTGTGATCAGTCGCCCGACGCTCGGCAAGGAGGGCTGGGACGGCAATTTCACCGGCACCGCGCAGATTGCAAGCGCCGCGCTCGCCTTTGATCCGATCGCGTTGTCGAAGAACGATCCGGCTGGGCCAACCTATCGCTGGCCCGGCGCGCCCGTGCGAATTTGGGAAGGTTTGCCCGGGCTGGACTGGTCCGGCTTCCGACAGATCCTCGCGGGCATTGTTGAGGACTATTCGGTGGACGCGGCAGGCCAGTACCACTTCACCGCGAAGGTGGACGGCGAGCCGTTCGAGGCCAGCCTGCTCGCGCTCACCTATGCCGGAACCGGCGGCGCCGAGGGCGGTGATGACCTGAAGGACAAGGTGAAGCCGATGCTGTTCGGCTATGCCAAGAATGTCGAGCCGGTGCTGATTGACGCTGTCAACAATGTCTACCAGGTGCACGGCTATGGCCCGATCGAGGAGGTCACGCGCGTCTATGAGCGCGCGGCCAGCTTCACTGGCAATGGTGGATCCTATGTCGGCGATTTCGCCGACTATGCCGCGCTCGTGGCTGCCAACATCAAGGAAGGCAGCTACGGTTCAGCGCTCGCGGTCGGGATGTTCCGCCTGGGAGCGCCGGCGGCTGGGCTGATCACGGCCGACGTGAAGGGTGACAATACCGGCGGCTTCCACCAGTCGACCCCGGCGATCATCCAGCGGATGTGCGACATCGCTTCGGTCGACTCGAGCCGGATCGATAGCGCCAGCCTCTCGGCGTTTGCGGCCACCACGCCGGCGGGCCATGACAAGACGTTCGATGAAATGCCGATCGACGTCTATCTGGCCGAGCCGACCAAGCTCATCGACGTCATCCAGCAGCTCGCGCTCCCCTGCAATGCCCAGTCTATGATCAGCTGGACCGGGCAGCTTCAGATCTGCCGCTTCGGCGCCATCCCAAGCGCCACCATTCGCTTCGATCATCACGGCCGCGAAATGCCGCCGGTGCTGTCGATCGAGGAGATCAAGACGTCGCCGCCCTATTCGCACATCGAGATGCAGGGCAATCGCTGCTGGCGCGTCCAAGGCAAGGACGAGATCGCCTTCGATGACCCCATCGTACCGATCACCGTTTACAAGCGCCTGGCGAGCATTCCGGTCCCGCCGGTCGGCAACAATATCCCTGTTGGGTGGGCCAAGGAACCGACCGACTATGAGCAGTCGGAGGTCGGCTATCGCCGCTCCTGGGGACCGGTCTGGTCATCGAACGCGAACCAAAGCGTCCGTGGCGTCACCGACGATAGCGGTTGGTCATTGCCGGTGCTCACGGATTCCGACGCGCAGGGGTGGGTGATCAAGACCAACTCCACGCTCGGCAAGGCGTTCGGAGCTACTCGCAAGATCAAGGCTGCCTCGGATCTCGATCCGCAACCGACGACGAGCACTTCGCTCCATGGCCAGGCATTCAACGAGACTCTCGGGTTCTACATCGATAAGCTCATCAACGGACCCTGCCGGCTTGCCTTCCGCGTCCGCAATGCCGGTGATCGCGTTGCCGCAGGCTTCATCCACTATGATCCAAACACCAGTCTCGGCGACGATCAGCAAATTCTGACGAATACCGGTGGATGGATGAATACGGGCATCTGGATCGCCCAGAACGATAATAACATCGTTTTTTCGACGGAGTTTGTGAGCCCATCGAACCTCTACCACCCCGTCACCGGGGTTTTTCCGTTCACGAACTATGATCCAGACGGAAATTACCTCGACGGCGCCGACAATTTGGCGACCGACACACCGCTTGCAGGCGCGCTTTACGAACTGATTTACAATGGCGACACCGTCGATACCTACATTAACGGGCTGAAGGTCCGGTCCTATTATATCAATCCGAGTTGGGACGGTGATGACCGGTGGCCTGTGTTCATGCTGGCCTCGCCAGATGCCGAAATCTACGACATCGTCTGGGAACGGTCGACGCAGGCAACCGTCGTCGAATTTCCTTTCAACGAGCAGTTCGGCGCGATGCGGCGGATGCTCGATAAGCCGGGCTGGGAGATGTACGCGCCGCACCTCACCGATGGCTTTGGCGCTGGCTGGATCTATTCCCGCGACTTTAAGGGCGGCGGCCGCTTCGAAGCGACGATACAATCGACGTCAGGCCTGGACGCCTCGAGCTACATGATCCTGGGGACCCGGGGACAGATCCGGTTCAATGGCGATGGCACCTATGTCACGACGATCACCGGCACGACGTCGAGCGGAACGTGGACCGCCGGCGACACGTTCGTCATCCAGTACACCGGCAAGCGCACGCGCATGTACAAGAATGGCGTGCAGATCCGGAAGAAGAAGGTCGGCACCGGTGCGACCGTCCAGGCCTATCTCGAATTCGGTGCCAACGGCGGGTTCTATAATCTCAAGGTGACCCCGCTCGACGAGGAGGAATTCCAGAACAAGGCCATGGTGACCAACGGCTTGCCGGTGACGCCGATCACCCAGGCAAGCCCGACTGTTACCGGGGGCTATATCAATGTCCTCGAGACCACCAATCTGGTCGTCAATCCCCCCGACAATGACGACTTGGTTGTCAGCGCCCGTCTCATCTACACCAATGATTCCGGAAGCGCCGTCAACTTCACGCCCGACGCCAAGATCCAATATTCGTGGGACAACGGCGGAAGCTGGAGCGATCTTGGCGCGACCCAGACGCCATCGAGCGCGCCGGCGGCGGCCCCTGGCTCGGCCCAGACGATTACCTTTTCCTATACGCAAAGCATCAGCAGCCAGGGCAATTGGAAATTCCGGCTGCTCGTGAAGAACAGCATCGCTGGCAACTACTCGGTGACCCTAGGCGGCTTCCTGACGGCGGAATGGCAGGGCTGAGATGGCAGACACTCCGAAACGCGTGACGCGGGATCCCTTACCGCGAGAGGTTGACCTGCAGGCCTTGGCCAAAAGCCTGAGCAAGCCGATGTTGGCGGCTCTCTCCAGCGGCCCGTCGGTTCCCCAGCCGGCAGTAGGCGACCGGATTCGAGCGGGACGCGGCAAGCGTGGTAGCGCGCGCGTCAACCAGGCGCCCGGCGCGGCCCCGTCTAATGCGACCGCCAAGGCGCTGATGCAGCGCGGTCTGTACGACACCAGCGGGCCGTTCGCGCGGCCGAGCAGGTTAGGGCGGCGGTTGCTGGAAATGCTGAAGGACGGGGGATGAGTGATTGGTTGTCTGACCAGTGGCATACGATCGTTGCCATTTTGGGGGGCGGTGGTGCCGGGGCGGTGGTCGTCAAACTGGTCGATCAGTTCCGCAGATCCAAGCACGACGATAATGAGCATGAGCATCGCAAGCGCATGCAGAGCGATGCCGTCGCGCTCGACATGGTCGAGCATTATGAGGCGCGGCTCCAGGCGGTCGAGGAGAAGCACAGCGAGTGCCAGGAGGAGGTCCGCAAGCTCCATGAATTCTATTCGGACATCAAAGCCGACCTCCACGCGCTGCTGACCGCGATCGAGATATCGCCCGAAAAAGCCACTGAAGCCGTCGCCATCATCAAGGCCAAGAGCGGTGCCAAGGTCAACAACGCCCGCCAGGCCGCGCAGATCGAGACCTCGTCGGACAGCGTGCGCGATCACGTCAACGCGCCGATCGCATCCGCCAAGGCGGTGCGGCCCGCGATCATACCGAAAAACTGAAAGGTTCCAGATGACGATCAATTGGAAGCTCGCCCAGCTCAGCTTGGGCGTGACGCCCGATGGCGTGCCTGGCCGCCGCACCTATGCGGGGCTGTTCGAGCATATGGCGCCGAAAGCATCGCCGGCGATCCTCGCCTCGCTGGGAAATGCCGCAGCAGTGCATTTCCCGAAATATGGCGCGGCCGAGAACGCCGCTAGGCTCGCTGATTTCCTCGCGCAGACGTGCAATGAAAGCGGCGGCTACAGTCGGTTCGAGGAGAATTTGTCCTATTCTGCGAAGCGCCTGACGGAGGTGTGGCCGTCACGCTTCCCCTCGATCGCCGCGGCGCAGCCCTATGCGAACAATTCGCAGGAGCTGGCGAACAAGGTCTATGGCGGCCGGATGGGCAACACCCAGCCAGGAGACGGATGGGCCTATCGCGGGCGCGGGCTGCTGCAACTGACCGGCCGCGGCAATTACGAGGGCACCGATCGCCGCCTCGGCATCGGGCTCGACATCAATCCGGATCTTGCTGCGGTGCCGGCGCTCTCGCTGCTGATCGCGCTCGATTTCTACACCACCAACAATGTCTGGTCTGTTCTGGATGCGGGCCACCCGAACGAGGCGCGGAAGATCACGAACGGCGGCCTCGTCGGACTCGACAACGTCAACATGCTGCGATCGCGGGCGATGGAGATCATTGGATGACGCAGGTCGATCCCGAGCATCGCAGCGACAAGCTGGCATTGTTCATCCTCGCTGGGCTGGTGGTGGCCGTGATCGGCGGCATCGCGTTCGGCGTGTTCTGGCGCAGTCTGGTCCCCGACAAGGGCGACGTTCTGCTCGGCTCGATCGTCACCGGCCTGATCCTGTTCCTGCGCGATCTGGTGAATGCGGTGAAGGCCAGCTGGGAGGAAGTGACCCGGACCCGGGTGACCGATCAGCTCGCAGCAGGAAGCCCCTCGGGCGATCCGCAGACCGTGCGCGTCGATCAGCCTGCTGATCAACCCATCCCGGTGGAGACGAAGCCATGACCGAAGAGCCACGCAAGAAAGGCATCTACGTCGGTGCGCCCGCCTGCTTCGCGCTTGAACTGGCGTGCCAACAACTCATGGCCGCATTCGGCAATGACGGCGGCGGCTGCTACCTCGTTGGATCTGCGCTCGAGCGACCGGATTGGCGCGACATCGATGTGCGCTTCATATTGCCGGATGATGAGTTCGACGTGCTTTTCCCCGGCACGCGCGCGGCGGGCTTTTGGGAGTTCGACAGTCGTTGGCTGGTGATGACCACCGCGATTGCCGACTGGCTGGCAAAGCGGACCGGCCTACCGATCGACTTCCAGTTCCAGCCGCGGACGCACGCAAACGAGCGCCACAAGGGCCGGCGGAATGCGCTTGGCCTCATATTCGCGCGAGACGAAAAATGATCATCCTGACCTTTCTCGCCAATCTCGCCCTGCGCGCTGGCGTGCCTCAGCGCTTCGCCAAGGCCGCTGCGATCGGCGTGCTGGCGCTCGCGCTGATCGCCGCCTTCTTCATCGGCAAGGGGATCTACGATCACCGGCTGATCGCCCGGCATGATGCCAAGGCAGAAGCCACGGCCGAGCGCCAGGCGCGCGAGAGCGAGCATAAGGCCGACGCCGCCACCAATCCCGTCGTCAACCAGAATGCGGCCGAGCACGCCGCCCGCCAGGAGGCCATCCGCAATGCTACCGATCAACATCCGCAAGACGCTGCTCGCCCTGTCGGCCCTGCCAGCAATGCTGTTATCGACCGGCTGCGGCAACGTCAGCGTGGAGCCCATAAAACCGGCGCCTGAGCGCGTCGCCGAGGTTGCGGCCCCGCCAGTGCCCGAGGGGAATGTTGCTTGCGCCTATGACACCACACTGCGCTGTCTCGATGACAGCCAGAATGCCGAACTGCTCGACGGCTATGCCGCCGCGCTGGATGCGGCCAACGCCAAGCTGCACTGGCTGGCGATCTTCTTCGGCTTCACTGACAAATAAAGGAATTCGACATGAATATAGTGATGCGGCTGGCCGCGATGATTGCGGCCGGCATGGCTTTCTGCGCGGCCGCTTATGCCGGCACGATTTCCAACCAGGCCGCGCTCAACGCGGCGCTGGCAAGCGCGCGAGGCGGCGAGATGCTGGCGCTGGCGCCCGGCGGCTACAGCGTGACGCTGAGCGCCAAGAGCTATGCCAGCCCGGTGATCATCACCTCGGCCGATCCGGCGCACCGCGCCAAGATTGGCTGGTTCTCGCTCGCCAATGTCAGCAACCTGACCTTTCTGAAGGTCGACATTACCCGCAAGCCCAAAGACCCGACGAGGCCGAACGCGGAAAATCTCGGCAAGATCAACGGCGGGAAGGGCATCGCCTTCGACGGGGTCTATTTCCACGGCTCGCTCGACAATGACGCGCGCAACGACATGGTCGGCCCGAACATCGGCAACGTCGATGGCCTCCGGATCGTCAACAGCCGGTTCGAGCAGCTGATGGCCGGCTTCCGCCTCGGCGCCTGCAAGAACGTCACCGTGGCCAACAATGTCGTTACCGCGCTCCGCTCTGACGGCTTTAATTTCGCGGCCAGCACCAATGTGCTGATCGAGCGCAACAGCTTCTCGAACTTCCAGCGCAACACCACCGATCATCCCGACGCTATCCAGTTCTGGACCCAGGGCTCGACCAGGCCCTCGGCCAACATCACGATCCGTTACAATGTCGTGCTGCCCGGCGCCGGCAACGGCATGCAGGGTATCTTCCTGGCCGACCAAGTCGGCAACCTGCCCTATTCGAACGTGCTGATCGAGAAGAACCTGATCGTCGGCCTCAACATGGCGAACGGCATTTTTCCGAGCCACGTCAACGGCCTGACCGTCCGATACAATACGGTCGTTTCGCCGGTCGACGATGGCAACCCGGTCTGGATCAGGATCGACAAAGCCACCGGCGTGAGCGTCACCGGCAACATCGCCGATATGTTCAACGGCGTGAGCGTCACCGGCAACAAGCTGACCAGCGCCAGCGGCATCGACCTGAAGCTGCTCACGACGGCCAACGTGGCGAAACTCTCTGCAGCGCAACTCATTGTGCCTGGCATCGGCTACCAGGTCCCCTGATGCCAGCCACGCCCACTCGGATTGCGTTCGTCGAGCAGCAGTTCCGTTCGCTCGCCTGGACTAACCCTGCGGTGACTACGGCCTACGGCAAGGTCGCCCGGGATACCAAGGATCAGCCGGTCGCGACATTCTTCTCGAACATGACCGACGTCCATGCCGTCCTTTCCGAGCGTGCGGCTTTGCTCGGATGCCATGCGCGCGCCTTCCACATCCGCACGGGCCAGCTGCTCGATCTCCAGGCGGATCTGGATATGAGGCAGGGCCTGCCCGGCGGGCATGTCATCTCCGATGAACTTGTCGTCGACATGGACGGCGCCATCGTCTCGATCGATCCCTATGATACCGACGCGCAGCAACTGACCGTCGCCGTCTGGGGAACGCTTGGCGCGCTGGGCGACGGCGGAACGGTCACGGCTGCCACCGACACCAGCGACGAGCCGGAGGGCGCCACTGGCCCGGCCTGGGTGGAGGCGCTGCGCGCGCCAACAGGCGATCTGCCGGTGCTCGCGGCCGATTGGAAGAACGGCCGCTACTGGCTCTATGACGCTGAGGCGGCCGAGACCGACCTGTTCGAGCAGAACACGGACTGGGGGAGCTATTCGGCGGGCTCGGCCGTGCCTGGCAGTGGCCTCGCCGGAAGCAATCCGATCCTGACCGCCGGCGCCAAGACCGTCGTAGGCGATCAGTGCACGGTTCTGTTCGTGGCTAAGTTCTCGGCCGGCAACAAATATGTGTCTCTCGAATATACCGATCTGCCGGATTATGTGTCGCAGCGTTACGCGCAGTTTTGCACCGCAGGCTTTTCGAGCCTCGTCGAGATTTACGAGACCGCGCAGGACGTCCTCGTAAATCTGGATAATGCGACGACCGGATCGAGCCAGAAAATGGCCGCGACCGTTGGCATCAACCACTTTGCCGGGAGCGCCAAGGGGCAGACGCCCGCGCTGACCGCGGAGCCTGAGACGCCCGCGAAACCCTATACCGACATCGGTATAGCCGTTGCCAGCGGCACCTATCTCGAATTGATCGCGATTTACGAGATGCAGCCCGACAGCGATCTGCCCACGCTCTCAAGCTAGAGGAATCCATGGCCCAGAAGCCCTTCTTCGTCCAACCTCTTGCACTCGGCGCGATCGCGACCGGTAATGAGAAAACCAATCGCCCGGCCACACACCTGGGAGAGGCCTATGCGGGCATGCTCTGGGAATCGACCGGGAACAGCAATCTCTGGGTGCGCGGTGATCTAGGCAGCGCACAGGACATCGACTTCATCGGCCTGCTCGGCACCAACGCGCTACCAGGCACAACCATCCGCGTCCGCCTGGGCGACACCCAGGGCGAGGTTGATGGCACTGCCGACTATGACAGCGGCGCCGTCACGCTCATCAATCCGACGCCGGCATTCGTGCCCCCCAAGGGATATCACGCTCATATCGAGGCGGGAGCCGTCTACACGAAACGCTGGTGGCGGATCGACATCGGGAGCCACACCGGCGATTTCAGCGCATCGGTGCTGGTGCTGGGCAAGAAGATCCAGCCCGCGACATATTATGAGCCGCAGTGGCAACCCGGCGTCCGGGATCTCGGCGCGATCAGCTTCGGCCGGAACGGCGTGCCCGGCGTTAGCAGCGGCACGCTTGAGGACACGCTGGCCGCAAAGCTCGCCTGGCTCACCGAGGCGGAGATGGAGACGAAGTTCCTGCCCTTTGCGAAGAGCATAGGCCGGACCAACCCCTATTTCCTCTGCTTCGATCCCGAGGCAACCAGCTACCGCCAGGCGCGCACGCACTACGGCTATAACGAGGATCACTGGCAGTTTACGAAGTTGGGCTACGACAGGTGGCAGGCGGAGATCTCGCTGCTCGCGGTGCTGTAGCCGCCGGAAATCGCCCACATGCACGTTTTGGCGAGAGAGCGGGGCGCGCCACCCTTAGTTCGACCTTCAGTTCCACCTTCCGGCCCGGCTTGAGCGCGATGCTCGGCCGGGCCTTTTGTCGTTTCAGGATCAAGCGGAAAACGCCGGCGCCTTCACAATATGATCAAGGACGTCCTTCGGCTTCATGCTGACCGTTCGCCTCACGCCGTCGATCGACGAGATTATGGTTATCTTGGGGTTGGACTGGTCCGGCTCTATGGCAACGATGTGCGCGGCATTGAGCAGGATATTGCCGCCTTCGAATAGCGTAAACGGAACGAGCTTCATAATCGAACCTTTCGACTCGGGTGAGGTCTCTTATCGAGTGCCAACGGCCATGCTATGTTACGCCGGTGAGGTACAGTGGCGGGACCGAGGCCGATAGTAGATTCTCCCGTCCGGACTGGCAGACGACACCGGTGAGTAGGGCGTCCTTCATTCCAGCGTTGCAGAGATCTATGTCTCGTCTGGTCGCGGATACCCCAAAGCCGGGCCACCCTTGAACACCGGCACCTTCGTCCTGGATCTCGCCTTTGGCACGGGCGGGGGTGGCAGTTCCTCGGGCCAATAGGCGTAGGCTACGATCTCGCCTGTCCGCGCATGATAAACCGGCTCAGCCATCTCCACGCCCGGGGGTACGCAGCGCTTGGTAGAAGTCATCTACCATCGCCTGGTTCTCGCTCTGCCACGTCCTCGCCTGTTCCTTGACGTCAACGCCCAGCCGGCTGTCCTCGAAATGCTTCAGCACTGCGCTGAGCACGCCCGCATGGCGCACCGTGCGAGGTTGGCGATCACCTTCGATCGATGAGCAATGCTTGAGCTCAGCCAGCCATTGCATGCGGCGGAACTGCGGGTCGCCCAGCCAATAGACCCCGAGCTCGAACCAGCGCTCTTTGCCCGACGGCTGGTTCGACGCGAAGGCGATGCGCGTGGCGTTGGTGAGGTCGATGTGTTCAGGCTTGGGCATCAGCGCCACATAGCCCACAACAACGGCGCCGCAATGACGATGCCGCGGATCTCGTTGAGGATCAGCAGCGACGTGCCGATCACGAAGGGCCAGCGGATCTTCATCCCACGATGACTCCCTGCCTGAGCTGCATCCGCTCCGTCCATTCCATGGCCTCGACCTGGACCGTCATTCCCACGGCGGAGAGGGTGCGGCCCATTGGCACGGATACCCTCACGCGCCGGCCGGCGATATCAACGCGCGCCGCTTTGCCACCGTGCAGGACCTCGACAACCGTGCCGGCGAGGCTCAGTTTCCTTTTATGCTTGAGCCACGCCGTCGACCGGCGCCGTTGATAGCGGCTGTCCGCGCGTTTGAGCATCACGCCTTCACCGCCCGCCGCCCAGATCGCGTTTGCCATGGCCAGGACCTGGCCAGCGTTTGCCACGGGCCGCTGTGTGATCAAGCGTAGGTGCTTTGGCTCCCATCCCTCAAGGGCGACCTCCAATAGCTTCCTGCGAGCCGTTAACGGCTCGGTGGATGCATCCTTGACCCAATCGGCATGCGGGACAGCGTCGAATAGGTGGATGCGGCCCAGCACGTCGCTACGCCCACGGCTGGATAGCACGCCGATCGTCTGCAGGAAGGATCCCGCCTCGAACTCGCCATCTAACACCATCGCCTGGCCGAAACGGCGCTCGAGCCGCTGCAGCTCCGGCAACAGATGATCGGTGCAGGGCAGGGGATTACCTTCGCGGGACAGGATCTGCCCGGCGACGTAAAGACAGCGCACGCCGTCAACCTTGGGCTCCGCGATCCATTGCCCCGATAGGGGTGCCGGCTTCCACACGTCGGCAAGCTGACACATCTCCGCGGGCGGGGGTATGAAGCGCGGATCTCGCGGGGGCAGGGCGGGCGCCAGGCGGAGCGACGCCAGCCTGCCAGATTGATAGGTGACCGCAATCATGCCGGCACCATGACGTTCCGCCGGACGGGGTCAATGTGCCCGGTCATCAGCCCGACGATATTGAACGGAGCGGGTGGCCGGAGTTTCTGCAACTCGCGCTCGAGCTGGACGATTCGCGCGGTCGCTTTGTCGAGAGCCGGCGCGTTGGCCGCTTCAGCAGTCTCGGCGCGCGTCGTCATCTCCACGAGCTGGGTTTGCAGATCCGACGCCCGGAACTCTGCATCCTCGATCCGCATTTCGAGCCCGCGCGTCCGCGCTTCGGCCTTTTCCGCCCGGTCCTGCAGCTGCTGGCAATATTCGCGCCCGGCATGCAAGGCTGCGCGGTCAAGGGCGCGCTCGCGACGCATCCGCAGATACGCGCGCACGATCCTTCCACGCCTGGCGCGGTCCATTGCTACGGCGGGGGTAGGCGCCGGCGCGTCGTCATTCGCATGGGCGGGCAGGATGATAATTTTCTCGCCTTGGATTGAGGGAACGGAAACCAAACGCTCGAGCGTCTCAATCCGCGCGACCAATGAGGCGATAAGCTCCGCCTGGTCCGGCTCCTCGTGCATCGCCACGGACGGGGGAGCGGTCACGTTTTCCATGGCGGGGGGTGATGCCTTGGCGCGCTTTCGCTTGGCAGGCTTGGCAATCGGGCCAGCCACCGCGCGCACGGCCTTCGCGTCCCAAATCACGCCGTGCTTTTTTGGATCGACGGGCAGCGTCTGCGATGCGATAACCTCGCCCGCAGCATCTAGCGTTTCCATCGTCACGATGGGCTGAGCGATATGCGGGACCATCACGGAATACGAACCAGCCTCGTATTCGGCTTCGATCCGCTCATTACCTTCCCAATGCGCGGCTTTAATCTGGCGGCCGAAGGTCGCACGCGTGCACTGGACGATGGTGCGGCCTCGATGGTCGCGCTGCGAATGGCAATCGACATGCTCAAACGGAAAGAGGCCCGCCCTGCGCGCCAGCCATTGGCAATAGGCGCGGACTTCATCCGCGTTGGCAGCGCGCGGTTTGCAATCAAGCCCGCCCTTCGTCATCGTACCCAAATCGACGTCAAACAGGTTCAGCGGCTGGCACGCCAGCGCGCGCACGTCCTGCATCTCCATGGTGATATCCCTTCGCGAGGCACCTCATCAGCGCGCGTTGCCTCAATCCGCGCGGACGGGCCGCAGCCCGTTTCGGCTCAAAATTCGCTGGCGTTTGTGATTATGCAGCGCTCGCCTTCAATTTCGGCTAGATCGATGTCGCCGCCGAGCTGCATATCTTTGCCGATCCCCTTCCAGTCGATATTTCCACGGATGAAATCGGGCAGTTTTGCGAGCGCGTCCGAATAGCAGTCTTCGACAAACTCTTGCGCGTAGCTGGCCAATAGCGCGTCATCGGTCCACGCGCTTTCATCCTGAAAGATGCAGACGTCTTCCGCCCGGTCCGCCGCGTCCTCTGGCTTTACGTCGCGATCCTCCACAAGCCAGCGGAAAGCTAGGCTATGATCGCCCGCCAGCGCCTCAGCGATCAACGCCACGGTTTCAAGCGACGTATATTCGCCGATTAGCTTGCCGAAGCCTTCGTGATCATGGATCGCCCATTCTTCAGCGCTGGGAACTTGCTTGCCTTCATGCTCGACAGTTACGTTCGGAAAGCGCGACGTGCGGAGAATGGCGTTAACGGCTTCCTGCAGGTCGTCCGCGTCCTTACCGTCGCAATCGATCCATGCGCCATGCAGCACGCCATTGTTATAGCTGGCCAGGCACGCAACGTAGATGCGCGGTGCAATGTAATTGGTTTCCATCGTTCTATTCCTTCGAGCCCTGCCATCATCAGGCGCGGGAAGGGCTGCCCCGCGCGACCCGCCGCAGCGGGTTTCGGCTATCGATCGGTAGGGTTGCGCTCCCAGCTCCAGCGCGCGACTGCATCGAGCTGCAACCACGTCCGGCGCTTTGAGCCGTCATGGTAGAGCGGGCGCTTTGCTAGGTCCCGCTCATATGCCGCACGGCCTGGTGTCATGATTTCCATGGTTCAGGCCTCCTGCTGATCGATGAAGGCTTGCGCTGCATCGCGGCTGGGAAAATCTTCGACCAATTCAGGATCATCGCCGGACGTGTCAAAGACTGCCCAGTTTTCCGCTTCATCCTCGTCGCACTTCACAAAATAGGTATCGCCCATCGCCTTCAAATTGCGTTGCGGCTCAATTTCGAAGCTGACGGGCGGATTTGGCACCCAAACCCAAGCTTGCACCCATGTGCCGTTGTCGGCTGCAGAAGTGCCGGCAATATCGTCAATCTCGATGTCATCGCTGGCGTGCAGTTCGTTCGCCTTGGCTAGAAGGCCGGCATCCGCGCGGGCATCCTTGGCGGCAACGATAATGCTTTCAGCCACCATGCACTTAGCTTGATCGCGCGACATCAGAGCGTCTTGGATTTGGTCGATTTGCTGCGGATTGAGAAATGCCATTGGTCGAACTCCTCAAGCTGCCAGCCGCACGGCGCGGCGATAGTTGCGCATGCGCAGGGTCTGGCGCAGGCATTGCTTCGCGCCTCCCATGGCGTTCATGGCCTCCCCGCCGAAACCATCGCCGTAGCGGTGCGCGTAGATCACGCCGACGGCTTCCATATGGGACATCAGGCAGGCGCGCCGGATGGCGGCGATAAGGTGCGGAAACCCGTTTTCTATTGCTTCAAACATGGTTCGTATCTCCATGGGCTGGCATCATCAGCGATCGGAAGCCCAAGCCGATCGGACGCGCATCGCTGCGCGTTTCGCCTTAGTGGGAGAGGATGAGGCCCAAGGCAGTGAGGCCAAGGCCGATCACTGCAACGAGGAAGCTAACCGCTGCGATCAGGCCCATAATGCCATCGTGGCGCATATCCTTGCGCATGGTGGCTAAAGCATGGGTCAACTGCTCGGCGGTCACAAGCTCGCCTATACCATCATCAACAACCGTAGCGATAGCCTCGGCTTGCTTGCGGGCGAAGCCGGCCTCTTCAAGCTGGGCGACCGCGATCAAGGGTTTGAATGCGTTCATGATCAAGCCTCCCCTGCAGGCAGAGCGGCCAAGACCCGCATAGGCGTGGACGGGTGCAGATTGTGCTGCACAAGTGCATCGTCCCAGCATTTCCCCTTGAGCTTCATTGTGCCGCTAAGCGCCTTGTCCGCAGCCTCATGAGCCAATGCCAACGGCCGCGACCCCTCGACATAAAAGGCATAGGTGCGCTTCAGATTGGCTATGTAAGCCGCTTTTATTGATGCCTTGGTTACATTCATCTTACATTCCTTCATGGGCAGGGGTGAGAGCGGACGCTTGCCCAATGCGCCCAGCTCATCGGGATCAGAGCCTAGCGACCTCCGCCAGGCGGCGACGGATGCGCACATAGCCGCGCACGTCACAGGACAATGATGCAAGGCCGATAGCGACCATAGCGAAAGAGATAACAGGGTTGAGGCGCATCGCCAAAGCTCCAATCGATCACCGCAACCTCGCGGTGCAGTAATAACGCGCACATCTTCCAGTGATTCGCAAGATAAAATCGTAATAAAACGCGGGTCCTACCTAATAAAAGCGCCGGCCCTAAGCGGTAAGGAACCCCAAAATATTTGTGCGACCAACTGTCTACTGTATCGGATTGTATTTGGTTCGACTTAATCTTGGATATTGTGGCATTTGATCAAGAATTGATCATCTTGTCGCCCAGGCCAATCGATCACCGAGCTTTTTCGCTCTGGAGCGAAATTGGTTCTGGCCGCTACTCCCATGCGGGTTTGCGGGTTATCTGAGGGCATGACCCTCGACGAAGCCCTCGACCATATCTGGAATGAATATCCGGCCTGCGCGAGACGAGACATCCACACGCCTGAGATGCGGGTGGCGCTGCGGACGGTCTTGGCCGAGCGGCCGAAGCTCAAGAAGGATCTGATCGAATATTGGCACGCCACGGAGTTCGAGCCGGACCTTCCAGCCAATCGCACCGTTCACAAGACGGCGCCGGTGCATCCGATCTGCGTTGGGATCATGCGGGGGGCGGGGCGGCCTGGGTTTTAGTTAGCGCTCGGGGACAATGGGGAGGGTGGACATGTGCTTATTGTTGCCCTGCGAATCGGGGGATGGTAAGAGGGAAATGTGATGCGGCGTTGTGGCGCTGAGCGAATGAACCGTCTCCACAAGTGACGGACTCCGCATTGGAAGCCGGGAGTTGCGCCCCGGCCATCACAAATCCAGCCCGCGCCGATCTATGTCCGCGAGCGGGGCTTGGGTCATCCAGCCTTCCAGATTAGCTCTACCTCATCTGGCCTGACTAAGAACCTCTCGCCTTTATTCGGCGTGAAGACGTATCGTCGCTCGTATCTCCCTTCACAGGGAGCAAACTGATCGTTGCCCTTGAAGCGAAACGCATCCACGAACGAGGGGACCGGTTCGCCGTGCTCGCGGGCGCACTCACGCTCGTGAGCGATCATATTGACCATATCGGTGACCTTTCTTCGCTCATCCCTCATTATCTCCAACGCCCTGAGGCTTGTCGAGGATGGCGAGAAGAGCGCGAATGTCTCCTGCCAATGTAACGATCGGGTGCGCGTAGGAATCGTAAGCCGTGTCTGCCAGGGAATTGGCCCTGGCGAATTCGGCGAGCCGGCGCAAGGCTTCAACGGGCTCTCCGACCATTTCCGCCGGTGCGCGAATATGGTCGTCGTTTGATGCCAGGATAGCCGATACGAGCTCGTTTATTTGAGTGAAGTTGAGGTCGCCCAATCGTCTATCATAGCCTATCCAGTGCAATGCGCTTCGGAAGCGCGCGCGGGCTTCGGCCAGCATGGTAGTCATGGTGTACGTCTCCTCGCTTTCCATTGCTGAAATTCGGCGGCATGGACCGGGCATAGATCCTTCCCATGCGCCGGCGACGTGGTGCAGCGATCGCAGATCGGCCGGTCGCAGGTGCCGCTCTTGCGGGCCGGCACCTTCCAGTCGCATTCGAGCGTCGCCTTGCGCCCGCATTTGCAGCGGCGGGTAGGACCGCATACGATCGCATGGCCACCGCTTGGCAGGCTGAGGTGTTGGCAAGTCACCGGGCCGCCCTGTCCAGCGCCCTGCGCCGGCGTGATCGCGTCGGCCGAGGTGGACTAGATTTCCGCTCAAACAGGTCGAATTGGTCCGGTCCCGCTAGCCGATCAAGGAAAGCCGCGAACTTCCGGCCCAATCGGGGTGGCATAGTCGTGGCCCCATGCCACTTGAGGTAGGCCACTAGTATCTCGCGGTCGGCCTGATCGCTCACAGCGACGCCCTCCGCACCAAGCCGTACCAGATCCTGTCGTGGCGCTCGCGATCGAGGGCATCCCACCCGTAGCGCTTCGCCTGCCGCCGGATTCTTGCCCACACCCGCCGTTCGGCCTTTGTCAGCCGCATCCAGTGCTTCCCGCATATCCATACCGCGAAGGGCTTGCCTGTCGTGCGGAGGCAGCCGTTAACGGCACAGGAGAGGCGACCGGTCATGCTGGCAGCTCCCGCTCCCAGCGGATCTTCGGTTCGGTCTCGATCGCTTTCGCGGTGCGCTGCCGTGATGGCCTGCTCCAAGCCTCGGCCTTCACCTCGGCGGCTGCTACGAAGCCAGCACCGCGCAGACTGGCGCCGCTTTCCCGCTTGAGCGTGTAAGATACGAGCTTTCTGCCTCCCATGGCCTGCCAGATGCGACATGCTCGACCGTAGAGCATGCTATTAGCCGTCCGCGGCGCATCCGGGCTTACGCATACCCGGAGCAACTCTGCCGTGAGCGGATCTCGCTGAAGCAACCGCGCAACCGGACGTCCGACGATCGCCACGCCCACCAGTTCGCCCTTCACTCGCAGACCTATGGCGAACTTGCCGCCATCGTTGGACGTCCGCGCGCTGTGCCGATGGTGTTGCTCGACGAAATCATTCGCCTCTCGCAGCGTGATCGGGATGATGGTGCCGATGCAGCTCATGGCCGGCCCTTCGCTTTCTCGGCGCGGCCATCCATCCATCCGCGGTTGAAGAGGCGCTCGGCCCAGGTGGCGTCACCTTTGGGGATGGGCGGGCCTGGCTCTCCGGCTAAGGCGGAGGCATAGCCTTTTTCGTAAGGTGTCATAGCATCCTCGGCGCCGGAATAGCCGCCTGGGCAGCAGGGTTGAGCCACAGGCATTCCGTCCGGGCGAGTGCGCCATCGGCGAACGCCTCGCGATCGATCCGCAGCCAGCCGGGGAGCATGTCCTCGTACAGCTCGGAAGGGTAGCCCGACAGAACGACCATGCCAGCGAGCTCCTGCAGCGCCGCCAGCAACTCGACGTGCTGTTCCTCGGTCAGTTCATGCCGATAGACGCCGCCATTGTCCGGCCGGCGATTCGCGCGCGATCGCGTGGAGACGAGGTATGGCGGGTCGACGAAATGCAGCGTGTCCGGCCCATCGTGCCTCGCCATGACCTGCAGCGCCGGCCGATGCTCGATTACGACGCCTTTAAGACGTTCAACGATTTGCCCGAGCGCCGGTGGATAGTTGCGCCAGTCATGCGCAGGCGTGGTGCCCGAGCGATTCGACGCTGCACGGAAGCCGGTGCGATAGATGCCGCTGCCGCCATCGCTGCCATGACCCATGAACGACCGGATCAATAGGCGACGCGCTCGCTCGACCTGGTTGCGTGCCGGCTTGTACGCCCACTCGAATTCGGTGCGTGAGAACGGTGTGAGCTCGAGCAGGGCGAGCAGCCGCTCGGCCTTTGCCGGATCCTGCAGCACGCGAAACAGGTTCCAGAGCTCATCGTCCAGGTCGTTCCAGATCTCGGCATAGGCGCGAGGCTTCTGAAAGCCGACCGAATAAGCTCCGCCGTAGGGCTCGACATAGACCCGGTGCGGCGGGAAGTGCTCAATGATCCACTGCGCGAGCAGCCATTTGCCTCCGTGCCAGCGGAGGACAGGCCGGGTAGGGGGTGGTTGGAGGGCGGCGACGCTCACCGCCGGATTCCGGCATCGCCATAGAGCGCGATCCAGCCGCGCCGCCCGTCCGTATCTGGATTGAGTTTCGCAGCGAGCACCAAGTCGACCGTGTCGGCGATGCGCTGGATAGCCGCATCGTCATTCGCTTCCCAGAACTGCGCCGCGAAATTACCAGGCGTAAGGCGATATTGCATGCCGTTGGCGTCGCGGATCATGGCAGCGCGATCCTGATCAGGCTGTAGCGCGAAAAGGAAAAACTCATATTGAGCATTGGGCACATAGACGTGCGCCGGCGGCACACCCTCGACTGAACGCAAGTGGATCAGTGTCAGCACGTAGCTATGCCATAAAGGATGCGCCCAGCGCGCCTCAATGATCCATTGCGCAAGCGTACTCCCGAGCGGAATGCCGCGAGCTGCCGCGCTGGCCAAATCGACCATCCACGCCTGACCATAGTCGTCGCATTTGTCGGGAGGTGGCATGATCTCGCTCATCTCGGGATCACCTCAAAGGAATTTTGTCGGTGCCTGCGGCGTCCCACGATGAACAAGGTCCAGACGTCGCCACTGTCCTTCGGCACCTCGAAGGCATGGATCGCCTTGCGTGATCGCACGACCACGGACCCTGGCCTCAACAGGCGCTCTCCCCAAGGCGTGCGCTCAATGATCCGGCCTTTGAGACAGACGGTAATCGACCAGCGCGGATGATCGTGGAAACTCTCAGGCGTGTCAGGCCCAAGCTTCCAATGATGCACGAACGCATTGAACGGCATCCACCATGGAAGCGCGAAGGGACGCTGGTCATCGACCTTGCAGAAAGGGCAACCGCATTTGTCCTTATGTTTATCCACCCAGGAATCCGGCCATTCGTCATGGCGGAGGAACTCGTATCGATCGAAGAGAGGCTGCCCTTGAAACGTCGCCACCGGTTGAACGTGGGGCGCACGTTTGACAGCCCATTGGATGAAGCGATCGATCATCATGCGGCCATCCTCCCGCGCACCTTGGTCAGCGCCGCCACGAATCGCGCGTTGATCTTCTCCAGCCGCCGAACCTCAAGCCTGCGCCCGTGATCCGCATCTGCCCCGCGAGCGTGTTCTTCGATTCGACGCCACCGTGCCTCGACCGCACGCGGGGTGCGCCCTGAAAAGGACGCGCTGATTTGCAGATAGGTGAGCCCCTGATCCTTGAGCTGGGTCAGCAGGGCGTCGTCCGCTTCGGTCCATTCGCTGCCCGTGCGATAGCCCTGGCGCTTCATTGGGCCGCCTCCTTGAATCGCGGCCAGCCAGCGACAAGGGCATCCATTGCTTCAGGCGTGACTGTCACGGCCGTAAGGCGCTGGTTCTTCCGCTCGAGCGTGGAGATCGTCCATTTGCCGAGATCCCAAGTCAGCTGGACGAGGTGATTGTCGTCGTCGTGGACGTTATGGGTGAGGCGAAGAGTGCGGCCAGCGGTCATGCCGGCAAGGCCCAAAAATGGTTAGACAAGCAGCGCGGGGAGCCGCGGGATTCAGTGGGGCCTTGGGCGCCGGTTAGACGGCCTAACTGATTGTTTTGGGGATTTCCTGGCAACCACGCCGGGGTCGCCAGCCACTTCTTGTACATGGCTGAAATGCTCACTTGTTGCTCCCATCCTGTCTAACCGCGAAGCGACGGTTAGACATTGTTCGAATCTTCATCGGTGGAAAATCGACTGATCACGTGCGCCAGCCCGGCATCAGCCATGGTCTCCTGGTTGGCCGCTTCGGCGTAGGTGGAGACCTCATCTTCGTTGCGCCATCCGCCCACGGCCATCATCTGTCGCTGGGTGGCGGCGCTCTCGGCCATGCGGCGGGTTATAGCCTTGCGCAGGCCGTGGGCTGAGCACTGCGGTAGGCCGGCTTCGTCGCACCACTCTCGCATCTTGTGGCCGAAGCCACCCTTGCTGAACGTCTTGCCGAATTCGTTCACGAGGTATGTGTTGATGCCGACGCTAGGCATGGCATCGATCGCGCGCCGTAGATCCGGGGCGATGGGCAGCGACAGATCCATCTGGTTCTTGCTTGCCCGGAAGCTGATCTTGCCGCGCACGATGTGTTTGCTTCCGAACAGGCGGGCGTCTCCTCGGCGCATGCCGGTCCACAGGATTATCTCGAGGGCAAGCCGGGCCTTCGTGCCAAGCGGGTGGTGCTTCTGATATCGGGCGATCTCGTCCTCGGTCCAGGTATGATAACCCTCGATCCGGAGCTTCCCGACGCGATCTGCCTCCTCCACTGGGTTGGATGTGATCCATTTCAGCTTTTTGGCATATGCGAACAGCCGGTGAAGCTGTTTGCGCAGGTTCGTGGCAGCCACTTCCCCGCCGACAGTCCTGCCCTTGGCATTCAGCTGCTTTCGCGACCGTTTGATCAGGATCTTTTCGATGTGCTCAAAGCCAAAGTTCTCGACCAGATCGTTGCCATAGTCCGCCCGGAAGCTTTCAATCAGCCTGCGTCGCCGCTTTTTGTCCTCTTCGCCGCCCTTGGCCATGAAGTCGGCAGACCGATAGTAGCGAGTGACCAGATCGTGGACGCTGCGGGGAATCACGCGTGTAGCGACGATCGGCGTCCCGCCCCGGATTGACGCCAGCTCTTCCTCGAATCCAGGTTGATCCGGCAGCGCCTTCATGTAGACGGCCTTGCCCCCTTTCCGATATCGGGCCCGCAGTTTGCCGTGGCGATCGGGCTCCACATACACGTTGGGGTAGCGCGTCTTCATCAGTCTTCCTCGAGAATCCTATCCAGAGGGTTTGTGCGACCCTCCGGTGCGGCCGATTCGCCGACAATGATCTCGATCGTACCTTTCCCCAAATCCATAACAATCCTGGCGCGCTCAAACTCGGCAGCCTTCACCGCCTTAGTCGCGCGTTCCATGTCGGCCTGGGTAATGCGCGCCGGCGCTGTCATGACACCAACCTCCGCACCGCATAGCGATTGACGACGTGCCGCACGCCGTCGGAGAACTCGATCTGGATGCTGTTGAGCTTGCCAACCGCAAGGATCCGGCAGGGCTGGCCGTGGCGCTCGGGGAGCGTCGCGCGGAGGCGCCAGAAGTGGGTCATACGAGCCCAGCCTCCGCGGGCGTGGGCCAGTTCCAGAAACCTTGGAAGCCACGCATCGGGATAGGTTCATCCCAACGATCGACGTCCAGCATCGGCCAACCAAAATTGGCGTGCTCGCGTCGGTCGCTATCAAAGCCCGGTAGGCCGGGCAGTTCGTCTACAGCCTGTTCGGGAAAGCCGAATTCCTGCACAGCGATGTCATGGCCATTGCGCGGTTCGCCGAGAATTGCCGTGCCCAAGCCGGCGGAGAGCGGAAGCCCATCCGGTTTCTTGAAGTGGTAGAGCGGCAACAGTAGCTCCAAAGCCTCCTCCGGCCGCAGGCACGTTGCAGCTGCGTTTGCTCCACCAAATTGCAGATTGTCGACGATCGCCCTGATCTCTGAGCGTACCATTGGTCGCGCTGATGCGTGGATGACGATCCGCTGTCCAATCAGCTTGGCATAGGCCGGTCCGCGTTCGCGAGGGCTCCAGCCGCGAAATTCGAAGGGCTTAGCGCCCATTACTACGAGCGAGGCCCAAGGTTGATAGAGTGTGAAAGCTTTCACCGTCCCATCCCCTCACTAGGCGCGCAGACGCAGCGCGTGATCGCCGCCAGTACGCGTCGCGCGATCAGCGAACCCATCGCTTTCGCAGTGTCCGCATCGGTTTTGGCGAATTGCACCATATCGCTGATGATTTTCTGTGCCGCCTCGTCGGCCGCGAGCTTCGGATCGGTCATAGTCCCGCCTCCGGCCGATAAGGCGGGTGCTGGTTGCACCTCTTCCAGAACATGATCTCGTCGCCGCGCATCATCATCAGGTGCGCTATGACGTCGTCCGTGGGGCACATCGCGCCCGCCCAGGAGCCGGCATAATAGGCGATTGGGTGCATGCAGAGCGACGCCAGGATATTCATGCCGCCGTGCTTGGCTTCTCCCAGCCCTGGGCGCGCCGCCAGCGCCACCGTGGGCTTCAGCCGCCGGAACATATATGTCACGCCCGAGCGCTTCGACCGCTCCAGGAACATGCCCGTGAGCATGTACTGCTTGAACTGACGGTGCCTGGTCTTCTCCGCCAGCAGCCGGATCGCCGCAGCCTCCTGCTCGATTCCCCAAACGTCGGACGCGCCGAGCGTGTTGAGATCGTGGGTGATGTGGTGGAAGGCCGGCTTCAGCCCCCAGGCGAGTCGACCGTCGTTCCGCTCGATCATGTAGATGTCGCATCGGCGCTTATGCGAGTACCAGACGTTGCGGACCTTCCAGCCCTTCATGCTCTCCGGAAGATCCTCCTCCTTGGCGGCAGCGCCCAGGCTCATGAGCTCCTTGGCCTTCGGGTAGGTCGGTTCGACGATAAGCTGGAAGTCGTCGATCGGCATCGGGATCCCGGCCCACTCGCCGCGCTCTTTGGCGAGCATGTCGAGCGCCGTGCGCAGGCCGTAATAGCCGTCGAGCGATCTAGCCGCCTGCCGTCCGCGCGACGGCGACGGCGTTAGTCTTGGCTGCTGGGACGCGCTTCTTGGCCGGTCGGCCGCGTTTCGCTGGCGCTGGAGCTTCTGCTGCTGGCGGCGCTGCGCGGCCAGTCTCTTCTTCCTCGACATCGGGTTGGTCCTCATCGGCAGGGGGTGCGGGCGTTGGTTCTGACCGGGCTGCGAGCGGGTCATAATCGGCGATGATGTACTCGGCCGTGGCCTCGTCGAAATCGAGCGCGCGCCGGTAGACCGGCTGGTCATCACCGTTGCGGCCGACCTCGATGAACAGCGCGTAGCCGCGCTTGAGCATGTCCTTGACGATCCGGCACGCACGCGCCGTCTCCATCGGGTTCGAGTTGTCGAAGGTCAGCTTGGTATCGCCCGCGCCGACATTCAGGATTCCAACTTCTCCTTTCATGCGCAATCATCCTCAAGTTCGGAGGCGTGGCCCTGGTTGCTGTTGGCGGCCTTGGGTCGATCGAGATATTCCCGCCCGTCCAGCAGATGCCCGCCCTTATCCCCAGTGCGCCCGCCGACCTGCTTGAAGTTGAAGACCCGGCCGAGCTGCTGAGCTTGGTCGCGAAGCCTGCGCGCCCAATCCAGGTCCATCGGCCGCGCGTTGCGCCCGCTTTCTCCGCCGACGATGATCCAGTCCGGCGCGAACTTATCGACGATCACAGGTCCCAACAGGGGCTCAAAGCTGCCGAAGGTAAACAACGGCTCGAGGCGGTAACGCGCCTCGAACAGCTTCATTCGATCGCGATCATAATCGGCCTGGTCGCCGAAGGTCGCCCCAAGGGCCGCGTTGCGCGGCAGTCCACCAGCCTCCCGCGCCATCTCGACGGCGTTGCCGATGCGCTTCGACAGATACAGCATTATGAGATTTGGGCAGGCTTTAGCCTCGTCGAACGCCTCCCTGCGCCATGCGGGATCAACCCGGTTGTCCCATATGTCGCCAAGGCTCAACGAGAACACGAGGGCGCGCTTGCCGGCCTCACCAGCCAAGCGGTTCCATCTCCTCAGTTGAGCCCATGTTGACGCCGACGTGCGAACGCGATCACCGTCGTTGCCCCAGGTCACGCGCCCGTAGCGCTTGGCCATGAGGTCTTCGGCATAGCAATTGTCACACGGCGCGCCGACCTTCGTGCAGCCAATCCACGGGTTCCATGTGTGATCGGCCCACTCGATTTTGGTGTTCTCAGCCATCAGTGGCCATCCCGCAGGAAGCGAGGTGCGAACTCCACGTCGTCTTCATCCTCATCGGGAGCGGGTAGCGCCTCGCGCTCGCGATATTCGACAGGCCGGATAGGTCGCAGATCCGTATATCGCGCAGCGTCGCGTGCGATCTCCTCGCTCACCGGCCGCAGGGCATAGACCGATGCGATGCCATAGAATTCGGTGATGACGGTATCGTTCTCGCCGTGGACATCGACCCGCAGCATTTTGCCGCCGGCGATCTCGACCTCCTGGACGTAACCCGGCCGCTTGCGATGACCCATGAGCTCGAGCACGGCCCACGATGCAAAAGGTGCTTCAGTCGTCATGCCAGCACCTCGACAACCTTCGCGTCGGGGATGCCCGCCTTGAGCCGTGCGACAGCACGGACGCAGGCGCCTTTGCGCCGATAGCCCTCGGCGCTGTCGGCGATCGTTTCGCCGTTGCGCGCAACCAGCCGCCAACGCCATTCGCCGGAGGCGTCCTTGTAGGCTTGGAACGTCATGCCATCCTCCCGGGCTTTGCGATCTTTCGCGCGGGCCAGATCGACTTGCGGTAGGCCCCGTGGCTGTTGGCGCTGCGGTCTGCGGTGTCAGGATAACGAGGCGGAGTCCTTTGGCGCTCTCGCCGCTTCGCAAGCATCTTCCGTCGTGCCTGGCGGAGCTCCTGCGGTGTGGGTTTGATGGGCATAGACTCCGGGATCATGACGATGGGCTTCGGCTTCATCTTGCGGGTGCCGCGACGCTGTCCGCGTGGCGCGCGCTTCCCTTTCATCAATGCGGTCATATGAGTTTCCCTTGCGTGTTCTCAGGTTTCGGATGGTCGATGTGCCACTGGATCGCGGCTTCCCGCGCCGAGCGATAAGCCTCGGTGTCGTAACTCACGTTGCGCCAGGTCTCGTTGACGGCGACGCGGATCGCGCGCGGCAGGGCGCGCCAGTGCGGGATGCACATGAGGTGCTCTGGGGAGAGCTGCACGGTGCATCCGGGTGCGGCGCAGATCCCCATCACATCGGCTCCAGGATGATGACGGCGCCCTTGAGCTTGTCGACGTGGGTCAGCGCGGTATCGATCGCCTGCCCAGCCGTGCGCGCACGATCTCGCCAGCCGGTTGCGCCGACGCTCCATGAGAAGCCGCCGTCGGGTTGCGGGAAAATGTGGATACGAGGCCGACTGTCCGCACCGGCGCCGATCAGCTCGTTAGGGTCGCGCTTAGCCATCAGCGGACTCCGGTGGTGCTAGCAGCTTCTGGCGTCGCGCTTGCTCGGTCTCGTAGAGTGTTTTCCGAGCCAGGCGGACGTCGCTCAGCGCCTTCGGGACCGTGGTTCGTATCGTTGCGAAAAGCGAGCGCAGGCCCTTCTCATAGGGTTGCAGATAAGCTCGCCCGAGCTGTGCGTAGAAAACATTGAGAAATGCTTCGTCGCCGTATCCCGCAAGAGCATCGAGCGCCCCGAGCTGCTGCTCGTCAAGGTCTAGCGTTGCCACGACGGTGACGCGGTGCGAAAATCGAGGACCATCTTCAGCCACGGGCACGCCTCCCTTCGTCGCGAGCCCAATTGATGCGCGCGGCCTGCGCATGGCTGCCGCCGCGATCAGGATGACATTCCGCGATCTTCTGCTTCCAGGCAGCCTCGATCTGCTCGATGGTCGCGCTCGAGCTCAGCCCCAGAACGGTCCACCACTGCTCCGGCGCGGGCAGCGCCTGGTAGCCGGTGAACACCTGCTCGACCGTGCCAACGCCCCAGCGGTCCATGCCGCGGATGGCTTCGATATGCTTGGCGATCGCGTTCACATTGTCGGCAACCCGCATCCACGCGTCACAGGCAAGGACAGTGTCCTTACCCTTAAGCTTGAAATAGATTGCCACGCCGGGATCCGCTGGCTCGCTGCCTGCAGCCGAGATCATGCCATTAACGCGGCGCTCACGATTGGTCGAAAGGATGACTTCCTTGGCACCAAGCCTTTCGAGTTCGGTTTCCAGTCGATCAAGTGCTGTCGCAAGCGTGAGTTGCTTTTGACCGTATCCATTGTCGGCGCGTTCATGGAATTGAGCGACACGGCGTCCACGCGCGCGAGGCCAGCCAGCGGGCCAAGTGAGAGGATGGGCGTCGGGCATCAGCTCGCCTTCCCCGTCGCCAGCGGCACATCGCGCAGCGGGTCGGAGTCCGGGAGGAACACCGGAAATTCGCAGCGCCCGCACTCCGCCATCAAGCGGCCGATCCGCCAATGCTTGCCGCCGCAGCCAGGGCAGGTCATCCCGCTCGTGTAGACGAGGCGATAACCTCCTGGCTGGGCCGACGGAATGCGGGCCATCTGCATGTTACCGCGCAGCCTTGAACGTGAGCTCGTCACGAGCTGCGATCGTCAGCGACTCTCCCGTGCGGGGGTTTTTGCCCTTGCGTTCTGCGCGGTGCTTTACCTTGAAGGTGCCAAGCGGCGGAATGCGGACCGCAGTGGTGCCGACGTTCTCGAAAATCGCCTCGGCCACGGCATCGACGGTCTTGTTCGCCTGTGTCAGTGGAATGCCGAGCGACGATGCCACGGCCCTCACGATGTTTGCCTTGCTCAAGATGGTACTCCTTCATGCACCAGAGTTGTTTCGGCCTCTGGTGAGCCGTTAACGGCAGATGCGCCGCTATTCCGATGGTGCAGCCGGATCACGGCGGCATCGACCGCGCCGGTTCTGAACAGGTCAAACCCGAGCAGCCGGCAGCCATTCCAGAAATCACGCTTGCAACTATCCGAGCAGAACTGCTTCGCCCGGGCGCTCGTGATCGGCCGTTCGCAGTAGTTGCAGGAGCCGGTCACTTGACACCTCCCGTCGCCAGGTCGGTGATCCGATCGAAGAAGGCGTTGCTCAGTTCTTGATTGAGCGCGTCGGGCGCGGCCTCGACGCGAGGCGCTTCGCGCGTGCGGAGCGCGTTGATCGCATCGACATTCTGACATTGCTCGATGCCCTCGCGCAGCCCGGCCGCCCACACTTCCCAGCCAGCCTCGTCCGCGGGGATGACGAGCGGCTCGGGCTCGCCGCCTCCTTCGGTTGCCGCTTCGGCACTGGTGTTGTCGGTGGCGACTTTGGCGTCTTCCGTGGCGGGGGCGTCGGCCTTGTCGGGTTCAGGCTGCGGCTCTGCCTTGGCCGCTTGTTCCTTCGCGCCGTCGTTTTTGGGCTCGCCTTCCGCGCGTTGCTCACTGGCCTGGCCCTGTTGCGCAACGGGTTCCTTCTCACGTCGATCCTCCTGATTGATGCCGCCGCCGAAATCATTGAAGACGTGAGCCCTCGAGCGGTCCTCGATAGAGCGGAACTGGTCGCGCGTCGGACGAGGAGGAGCAGGGAGGGCGGCAACCTGGTCAGGGGTCGCGAACTGCGGAAACATGGTAACCGCCTCGATATCGACGAGGTCGTCGCCGCCCGGGAGCTGCTTGGAATGCCGGCGGGTCACCGACTTCTTCCACATCTCGTCTTCCCAGGCATCCCAGATCTTTTGCGTCTTGGCAGATGCCCGAACCTTGGCGACGTCGCCGGCGGTCATGATCTCGAAGGTGCGATGGCCGTTCTTGAAAACTGCCAGCGAATAGACCGCGACCTTTTCACCCCGAGCATTGTCGTCGAGGATGGGCTCATGCTCGAGCACGGGGTTCATGCCGCGCTCGATATGGTATTTCTCGTTCGCGTAGATGATCACCGACTGGAGATCGATGATCTCCTTGGTCTTGAGGACCTTCTTGCGCAGACCTCGGTACATCGGGGTCCACTGGACCTCTTTGCGGCTGTACCACTGGCCATCGGAGTCCTGGACGCGGTTATTGTAGACCACGAACGCGCCTTCGCGCTTGTCCGGCATCAGCCCGTCATAGGCGGACTGCAGCGCAGCGAGGATGATCGAGGGGACGTAGCAGTCGACGATATCGGGGTCGGCGCGCATCGCCATGACGATCGCGCCATGGAACCGGGCATATGGAATGTTCGCGGGTAGCCCAGCTTCGATGTCGGCGCGCTGCTGCCCAATTGCGCGAATGATTTGGTCGACCTTCTGCGCCGCGGTAATCTGCTGGTTAGGCGTCTGCTGCTCCCGCGGCGTTTGCGGCCGCTGGTTACCTTGACGATTGCGTCGATCCATCTGCTGGTTCTGGGCCATGCGATTCCTACTGAACGTTGGTGGTGGTGCCTGAGCGGTCGATCTTGAGCCCGGGAATTGCCTCGCGATGCTTCGCCAGGTCGCGCGCGACAGCGATGATTGCGTCCTGCACGCGCTTCGAATTCAGGATCTCGAGCGGCACCTTGCGGACATTGTCGACGGTGATCTCGATCTTGCCTCGCTTGATGAGCTGGTGTCCGCGGTCGCCACGAATCCGGGCCTGCCGAACCGGGGCGGGCGCCGGCTGCTCGACCTTCGGCCGCTCGGGATTGGCGTAGTTGATGACCTGGCGCGGCTGCTGGGCGGCGGCGCGCAGGCGAGCTTCTTCCGCCGCCTGTTCGGCCTTTTGCTGCGCAACGCGGGCATCTCCATCGGCTTGGAACCGGTCGGCGAGGTCCTTCAGTCG
>Ga0105239_10001389_pt1 | contig 32473 bp, 29 predicted proteins | sample KBSC44metaG_FD_92761 | JGI IMG/M metagenome (GOLD analysis project Ga0105239, IMG submission 92761) | Corn rhizosphere microbial communities from Kellogg Biological Station, Michigan, USA - KBS C4-4 metaG | ecosystem: Host-associated > Plants > Roots > Rhizosphere > Soil | place: Michigan, USA...
GATAGAATACGAGAGGCGGTTATCAGGCTGAGCTCAAACCAGCCGCTTCGTGATCTTCTCGAGAGGTTTAATTAAGATTTTGACCCCTCCGGGTCGGGCCTGGATCACAATGCTTCTCTTCAGAAGAACAAACGAAGATCCCTCGTCTGGGTCTGAGACAACATGACATCCTGGGGGATCACCACTCTCGTTGTCATCATTGGCATTGCACACGCCTTCATGGGCTTTGAGGGACCGCTCCGAACCGAATCTGTGGGCCTCAACCCGTTCGATCAATCACCTCTGCCTACACCAGCACCGCATCTGAATGTGCACGCTCGCAACGAGCTGCTGCACAAGCGGGAATGGTTGAGTACCTGTGCCGTGCTGAGTGGCTCGGCCATCACCTGCCCTTCACCGCTGGTCTGCGCATACAACACGCCGTTGCAATACATGGGCTGCTGTTCTACAGATTCAGACGGCAGCTTGCTCGATCCCTGTGTCATGATGACCAGATGCGTCGACCAAGCGGAAAGCTTATCGATTTGTTCCGCCAACACCACCGGCTGTCCCGCATTCGGACCATCTACAGGAGTATGGTATGTTTTGTGGCCTTTACCGTTTGACCTCCCGGGTGACCCTTGACGAGCGAGGACACATCGTGACCGAAATTCCCACTAATTCTTGACGCTTACAGCGGTGCGTCCAACTACAATCCTCAAAATGGGGCGTGCCTCACCGTTATCCTCTACGCTGGAACATACCCATGGACGACTTTGGAATGTGGCGCGAAAACAGGCATTTTCATTGCTAGCCTCCCTCCCGCTTCCTCGGCCATATCGATCTCGGCCGCCTCGTCGGCGGCGTCGGCGACGGGGACTACGCCTGCGCCTGGGCCATCTACCACCGTCTCCTCGAGTCCCTCATCGTTTCCTTCGAGCAGCCCTTCCGCCACCCCAAGTCCAAGTCCAAGCCCAACTCCGATCCCTTCACCCAACCACACGGCGGCCATTGCAGGCGGCGTCGTAGGCGGTGTGATCGGCATCGCGCTTATTGTCGGGGCAATCGCATTCATTCGGCATAGGGTCAAGGTAAAACAGCGAGAGGCACAGGAGATGACACCGGAGATGTCTGGGTCGCCTTACGTGGCGAAATAAGTAATAGCAGCCTGACGGCTGAAACGTAGGAAGCAATCAGAAGATTTGTCGCTTGAACGGGGTACATAGAGCCTGCCTGAATGGCCACTTTCCCGTCAAATGCATTTCCTGAACAGGGCTTCTTATGAACCATGAACCATTGATGCCGGTTGAAGGGTCTGAGGCTGGATGGGCCCCGGGGGGGGGGGGGCGGAAAAGGGCATCCAAAAATTCTTTGGGTCATTTCCTCTAGACTTGAACAACAAACGCCGCGTGCTCCAACTTCGCCCGCTAATACCTTTCAGATATGAATGATGATAATGTCCAAGGCCCTCCTTGAAGTTCATTCGTGTTGAATATAATACATGGTATCAATGACACAACCACGAGTGTTAGACAGTATCCTCATCCAGCTGGGTACGTACTCTTACGAGCTTGAAATACAGACATATAGTACTCCGTGCTAGGATCCCGCAACGCAGGGCAATCAATACTCCGTAAAGGGAGATGTCACCGAGATGTAAATTCAGCGCTAGTAGTTGCGATTGAGGGTCTGAAGGAAGATTACATAGAAAGCAGTCGGGGTGTGTGGCCCTAGGGCACTCGAACTTGACCCTAGAAGAGAATGTACGGTGGATTTCTTCGGTGCTGTCCGTTGCCGTTGATGTTTGCTCCATGCTGAGTCAGCTGGTCTCTTCGTTTGGTGTCCCGAGGACCGAGTACTCCGTAGGTCTGTAAGGATCAATGGCCTAGGGAACGTTCCTCATTCAGGTCCCTCCACGCAGCCTACCACGCCCCTCCTTTACAACAGAGGTGCATCGCTTCGGATCAATGTCCAATATTTAATTCGGGGAACTATTGGGTGATCGGTGCATATTCTTTCTTTCCCCGCAATGACAGGCCAGGCAAAGGAGGAAATGCCACCATGAATCCCGAATCTTTTCTGTCCTGTTCGAAGGGATTCTTCGACCTGTTCTAGGTTGCGTTTGGACCTTGGCCTTGGTTGAGGCGGGCGGTTCCCGATGTGTTCCGGATTAACTAGAAGGCCGAGGCATTTCCTTTCCGCTCTGAGTAACTCAGTATTAGGATGGCGTAATGAGGTGGTCGACAGGCAGCGCACACACCACTGGCTCACTGACACCCCGCCATCAGTCAAACTCATAATTCGTCGATGGATGATCGGAATCGCTCTCGCCCGACAAAACGGTAATCGGATTCGAGCGTCTCTGACCAATTTTGCAGGCCACATGACAAATGGAAGTCCTTCGTACCGCGGTGCGGTTCTGCTCTCCCAGTCCAGCCAAGCTTGGCCTAGGGGCAGAGGAGCCTAGGTTCAAGTTCGCCATCCGCATCGTATTCACGCACTCTCTGAAAGTACCGAGTAGGAGGGAATACTTATTGATTCCGTCCGTCTCCTTTCCTCTTCTCCTCCTCTTTTCTCTCTCTCCGTACATCATCCCCCCAAGGTTCCTGCCCAGGTTCTCGCATTTCACTACGCAAGTAGTACTGCAACATTCTAACTATCTACAGGAGATCGGCCTGCCAATCCGATCCAAATATCGTGTCAAGTTTTGAAAAAAAAAGAGGAGAACCCCAAGGTTGGAGTTTTATCACTTACCCGTTATTTTCCCTCACCCTACCTTTTTCTTGGACTTTTGCGGGGTTCGTCTAAACAGCCCAAAGAGAGAACACTTCTCTAAGGCGGAACCGGAGACGAGCAAAAGTTTCGGCACTTGGTGTTCCTGAGTCTCCAGTCCAGCTTTTCGCTGGGTATGCAACAACATTTGTGAGGAACTGTACAGTGTCTGTTATTATACCACCACTTAATTGCATTGGGCAGGATTTGTCCTGAGTATCGTTTGGAGGAAGAAAATATCCTATCCTCCCCGTCATCGTCGGCATCTTGCGGCAGAGGGAGAGTTCAAGTCTCGGAGAGTCCAGGGAATTTTCGAACAGCAACTCAGTAGCGTCCGTATCAACCAATCATCGTCCTCAGGAACACGAGTCAACCGGCATCTCACTTTACGGACGCAACCATGCAGATTCCCACCAGCAGCAGTCCTAAACCAAAGGAGTTTGACTCCATTGAGTCGACGATCGAGGCTTTCAAACGTGGAGAATTCATTGTCGTGTTGGACGACCAGAACCGTGAGAATGAGGGCGATTTGATCATTGCTGCCGAGGATCTTACTACCGAGAAGATGGCATTCATGATCAGATATACCAGCGGATTGATCTGTGCCCCCGTTACTTCCAAGATTGCGGCTGACCTGGAGTTGCCGCAAATGGTCGTTGATAACGCGGACCCCAATCGTACCGCGTACACCGTGTCGATCGATGCAAACCATGAGTCTGTCTCCACAGGTATCTCAGCCCATGATCGAGCATTGACCTGCCGAACCCTGGCCAGCGACAAAGCTACGCCGGCCAGCTTCCGTCGACCTGGACATGTGTTCCCCCTTAGGGCCAAGGATGGTGGTGTTCTGGAGCGTACCGGTCATACCGAAGCTGCGGTGGAATTCTGCCGTCTGGCAGGAAAGGCGCAAGTGGGTGTTATCTGCGAAATGATTGAGGATGGGGAAGTTCTCCCTGGGGAGACGGCAATGCGTGAGCCGGGAATGATGAGACGAAATGCTTGTTTGGAGTTTGGTAAGAAATGGGGTCTCAAGACGTGCACTATTGAAGATTTGGTTGATTACGTCGCCAACGTTGAAGGTAAGAAGTTGAGCAATGGTGTTAATGGGCACCACCATTGAATATGTCAACACTCATTCGATGACGATGGATTGGAGGGAAACGAGGCAAAGCGTATTAGTACTGATGACGACATGAAAAGATTCGTACGAACTCGAGAATGAAAATGCTGTTTCGCAATTGAACATGGATTTGCTAGGCGTGCATGCTCCTCGCCATGGCTTTTTCCTCGTCGCGGTCATCGCTATTCACGCACACCTTCCACCTCATTATTCCAACTTCCTCGGGTTGTTCAATAATGACTGACGTCTTGTTCACTTTAAGTTGAGTCTCAATGATATCGACACCCTGTGCTTGACCATAGGCTATTGTCGCATTACCCTGGCTCGTCAGCTGGAGTAGGCTTGTGGCTGATGCCGACCGCGAAAGGAGGCAGTGGTATGGAGTACTACTTAGCACTATAACATGATGACGAAGGACGACAGAGATATATAGGGACCATTTCTGAGAAACCGTGGCCATTCGAGCATGGGTGTCACTGACCTGATATTTAGCTCGCTGCCGAGCCGGTCCTTACAAGTGGAGATTTGGATCGATGTAGCTGTGAAGAAGTGTGAACTGTAGAATCATGGATTTCATGATCTGTTGCCCTAGAGATGTGACATGTACTCCGTAGATGCTCCACTCTCGTCACTTGCTCACCTCAGCACTATCATGCAATAGACTTCTCAAGAGTTAGCACTGTTGAAAGATCTCCACGATATCGATAATTACTCGGGCATTGCCGCCCGATCCGGGAATATACCTAGCTTCATTATGTTTAAATATTCAGAAAGGCTAGAGATGTGCAAAGAATGGATTATTTGTTGGTTCAGATCTCTTCAACAGATGAAGAAACGCCACCCTAGGCAGGTCATGTAATCTCGTAGGATGCTTCTACACCGGGTAATACCACGTGCTGAGTCTCAAAAAGCTTGGGAATCTATGCCGGACTCGTGCTCGTACCCTGTCTTATATGTGGATACATGGTATCGTTGTGCGAGTAAGGACTAGTTCTATCGATAGGGAGGCCCCAAGAGTTGCTTGCGCCGCAACATGGCGCAGTCGAGGAAATGTAATTTCAATCCCTGGCTGGCCAATCGCTTTGGGCTCATGTTCGGCAATGAGCTGTGGTTGCCAAGTATATTATTACGGCTCTTTCGTAGGCGAGACTTTTGCCGTCAACACGAAGGCATGAAAGTTGATGCGGTGCAAAAATATTTACTGAAACCATTTGTGGAGGACTCGAGAGGAACAACGAAAGACCAGTGAAATCGGTGAGATCATAGAATCGTCCCCAGCTACATACTGCAATGCATTATAGTACTATAGTTAAAGCCGCTTCCACGGACTGCATCCATGGAGTGCCTTATGGAGTAATTAACATCAATTGACTGCCGTAATGAGTAAGCGCAGCATAGTAGGGATAGGGAGTATTGGCCGCCCCCCCTGCCCAGCCGAGAAACGAGGTTGCGAAACCCAAGACTCCTGGGTACGAGCAAGTCCTTTGTAACTACACCATAATATTTAGTGAAGAGTCCTATCCTAATCCTGACACTCTTTCATCCTCTTTAACTTTAGCCCCCCAGAATTCTGTCGCTCAGCCTTAAACACCGCGTGCCCCGGCCCACGGATTGCGGAATCTCGTTACAGTCCCACAGACTCTTACAGGCAGTTTCTTCTGTGTGAGCAATGTGCCCAGCTTCCAGGATGCCTTGCGATGTCAATGCTATTACGACTGGATAACCAGCAATTTCGAGCCCTTCTTTGTCACGCTGTGGGCCTGGGCTGTGGGAGCCTGGCAGTGAGACTTGCGCAAGACCAGCCTTCACTCAATGTGGCTGTAAGCAAACTGCCTAACCTAATTGGAACCTAGTCCAGCTGCTAATAATTAATTAGCGAACCCCGACCAGGAACGGATGTAGTCAGGCTGTCAGCCGCCAACGGCTCTTGCATTTCCTCACACCTTGTCTCCTTGGAATTTTGGCGACCTCTTGGACATCCATCCTACTCTCCTTCCTTTTGAACCGAACCTGGCCTTACTCGTACTTCTCTGATCCTCTTCTCTTGATTTCTGTTCCACTGAGAATTGTTAATTAATCACCAACTTAACACTCTAGCTCCGGCCATTCCTCTCGTTGATTGCTTGTTTCGGATATTTGCATACATATCGCTCCACTACCGTCTGCCCAACATCGCGCCAGCCCTACTCCGTACTCCATACTAATAAGCAACTCATTCGTCAACATCCCCGCCAACAAAAAAGGAAAAGGCGCATTACTTGACTACTCGGATAATTGCTATTCATCTTCTTATCACCGGCAGTCTTCAAGCCACAGGGGTTTACTTCAGGGGGTTGAACGGCTCACCTTCGGTTGCGGTCTTCACCGTTCTCCGTACCAACAACAACCAGGACCAGTTCCATCACTTCACTAATCGCAAGTCCCATGGCACCGTCATCGCCTCATCTACTAATACCTCGCCAATTCGGCCCAGGTGACGACGGATTCGACGATCGAGACGACGGATTTGACGATCGAGACGATGGAAACGGGATGTCGAGAACAGCCATCGGCGGTATCGTCATTGGCATCGTTGTCATTATCATCATACTTGCCTGCATAATGGCAGTGCGTGTTGTGCGTCGGCGGAAGGCACGTCGTCGCGCCGGAGGTGCCTCTGTACCGCTTCACAACCGCCCAGGCGGATCGTCTGGCCCCAACCTCATCCCATCTCCATACTCCAACAAACCAGCCGGCTACCAAAGCACGCCTGACCAGAATCAGGGCTTACTGAGTAACGCCGCCGTACCAGGTTCAGTAGCGTGGGATGCAGATCACGTTGGTGTAGGAAGCACGCAGGACGGCTTTGGATTCACGACCTCAAACATCACTCGCCCTGCTAGCATCGCCAACTTCGACGCCCCGCCCCCTCGCTACGAAGAGGCTGCCTCTTCAGGCTCACTGCTATCAGCTGGTGGCCCGCCAGCACCTCCCGCCAGCGGTGAAGCCGCCAGCTACTACAACGCCCCACGAGGGGAACCGGAGAGAGGCAGGTCCGCCACGAGGGAATCCGACAGAAGAGGCAGAGCTCTGAGCATCGATAACCGCAGCATCAACGGGAATCGGAGCCGTAGCGTCTCTCGCTTCAGGGAGGAAGATCTGGATAATGTCAATCTTCACCCGAATCGCAAGTCGTAACGACCGATGCTCCCGCTAATCTGCTATTGATGCGAAACGGTGTCCAAAAGGCGTTTGTTTCACTGGGGAAGGTGCCCTGAGAGGCGTGGGTCGTGACTGTCTACGTTTGGCGTTGAAGTATCAGTATCAAGCTTGCAACGGATATATGGTTGAGATCACCATATTTCGCATGACGAACCCGCACGAGCGCGAATGGATATGCAATAGGCATAGAAGGATAGCAGTACCAGCAGCGAGGAGGAGCGAGGAATGAGCGAGCAAGCACGCAAGACCAGCCCTCAGGTTTTTCTGAGCTTCTCAGAAATGTGCATTTTCTATGGATTATGAAGGGATGCTTCTTTTGGAATAGCCTCGGTGTTTTCTTCTTCTTTTTCTTTTTTTTTCAAATACATTTTGTTCCACTTAAATAATTGGTGTCATGGGTATCGTGGTTTTGGGGGTTAGAGCCCGGTGGACCCCATGCATGTAGGGTCCAGTTGGTGGTGTTACAATACAATACTGCATCTCGTTCCATTATGCCTGGCGATTTCTGATCCGTAATGTCGGATACGCCGTGCTCAGGCCATAGAATAACCAACCTGAAGCATTCTCCTTGGATGCTTTCATGCAAAATAGGGTTCTGGGGAAGGGGAGGATCATCATTTGCCTCCCTGAGGCCTCTGGTTAGAGTAATCCCTAAACAATCCCTGCATGTGGACGTTAGTGACCTTAACGCCCCGACGGACCTTTTTCTTCTTCTTCTCGACCTTGGGCCCTAGATCCTGCCTTGCGGGTGCGCCGGTGGATTTGTAGTTCATCTTGGTCAACTGGGTGATGGTGTCCTCGATGGTCGGGAGTTGGATCTGGGCCCAGATGTCCTTGAAGTCTTGATCCAGCGGCGCAATCAAGGTCGGATCGTCGGCCCACACCATGCGGGGATGGTTGTCCTTCTTGTTCCTCGTGACCAGCAGTTTGCGTTCTTCCTCCAGTTTGTCGATGGTTTCTTCAACGTTGGGCCAGCCGTCCTTCAGTTCTCGCACCTGGATCCCCATCGCTGTCTCCTGCCCTTGGAGATACTTTAGTAGGTCGTCCGCGGACGAGATGTTGTGCATTGGCTTGAAGGTGTAGCTGTCGGTGGCGGCGTCGTATATGACTTTCGGGTTGACGTTTAACAGGGTCTTAAGGAGCTTGACAGCCTGTTCGTCATTGCGTTTATGGGCGGGCAGCACGAAGGCGATGAGTTCTTGGGAGGGGATCGAGGCTGGGAATTTCTCCTTCAGCCGGTCGGTGGCGTATACGACATTGGTGCGCGCGTCGCTTCCTGCGGCAGAGAGGCCCTGCCCGTACATTCCAGACATGGTGTCGAAGCAGCGAGGTAATCTCCAAAGGCGAGGGTGGATGGTCCTCTCCTGCAGCTCAAAGTCAACATCTTTGCTGAGGTCTGTAGAAAACTCGACTGTTCATACGTTGGCAGCAGGGAATCCTAGTCTTGGACTGCAGTAGGAGAGATGAGTAGATAAGGGTTGAGAGGGTTGAGAGTGCCTAGCGAAAGGATCTCTTCCGCAAACGGAGTGCAGGATCAGGTCATGGCTCGCAGGGAAGGGAAACTTGACTGCAGAACTAAATCTTGTCAAGCAGGGTCTGTTGGTACAGTGGCTAGATGATGGCTAGCCGAGAGCGTGAGGCAGAACAAAGAAAGAGAGATGGCCAGATGGGATGGTGAGAAGGAAGGATAAAGGCATGAGACAAATGACAGAAGTAATAGCGCAAGGCTGCATCCAGCGTCCAACGGGCGCCAAGGAAATGCTTGGCGTGGAGCCGGAGAACTGCCTGCAGCCTGCAACACTAATAGAGGCAAGTGTAAGTCACGTCCCTTGCTGCCATGGTTGTTCTTGCCCGCATCGCAATTGCATCTGTTTGGCGCCTCTCCACCAGCAACCTGAACGGGACTCTCACATTCCTTTCAACACTCCCGTCTACACTTCTCCATCTAGTGTATCATGCGCCATGGTGAGCTTGTATGACAAGTTCTCCATTTCCCATCGCTGGCGCATCTTGGTTTGAGGGCGCGACCGACTTCCAATCCTTCACCCTTGTTGACGCTTTCAAGGTTCTCTTGAATCAAGCCCACGATTACCCACACCCCCAAAACATCAACCATGGCTGCCCCAGCGGTCGACCTCCGTGTCATCTCCGCGTTCACGACGGTCCCTGAAGCCTCTCTCACTTCATTACTCGACAACCCGACCGCGGAACTGGTGCAGTTACTCTTGAGCAGTATCGAGACCAAGGCCAAAGAATTCGAACAAAGCAAGTCACAAAAGGTCAAGCTTGAAGTCGAACTTGAGACAGTTGTGAGGACCAATGAATCCAAAACGAAGGTCTTGCAGAATTCGCGGGACAAAGCCCTTGCCGAATCGTCAAAACTACGCGTCGAACTGCAGACATCAGGTTGGTCTAGCCATTAGCCGAATCTGTACGGTATGTCCCTAACATGGATTTTAGAAAATGTCCGATCACGACTGGAAACAGAGTTAGAGCAGTATCGCTCCGCAACCGCCAATGAAACCTCAGAAACCAATACCTTGAAATCTCGGATCACCTCCCTCGAGTCTGCGAATCGCGATACTCTTGCTCTTCTCGAGTCAAAGACATCTTCATATGAAAACCTGTCCCAGGAGCTTTCTGCTCAACATCAGAAGGTCGTTGAGCTACGTAAACAGATCACCGCTCTCGAACAATCCGTCCAGACCGCAAACTCCAGTGTGGCTTCCGCCAAGTTCAAAGAGCAGAGTCTCCAGCAAGAGGTCGACATGCTCAAGAAGAACAATGAATGGCTCGAGAATGAACGCAAAATTAAGGGCGACGAACATACTACTTTCAGGAAGGAGAAAAACGCTCGTATTTCAGAGTTGTCTAGATCTAACGAGCAATACATTTCTGAAATCGAGACCCTAAGACGATCAGAAACTTCGCTGAAGTATCGACTCGAGGACCAGACGTCCAAGTTCGAGGATCTATTGGAGGAGAAACAAAAGCTACAAGAGGAGCATATGTCTTCTGAAGATGCTCTGAGGAGGGAGGTAGATGCTATTAAACGTCTTGCAGATTTGCAGCAGGCCACAGCTGAAACAGCCAAAGAACGAGTGCAAGAGTTATCGGCTGCGCTTGATGAAGCTCGTGCGGATGCTGCAGATGAAATCGGTGCCCTCCGTGCGGAAAGTGAGACTGAGCATGCAGATAAACTGGCAGCTGAAGAACGCATCGCTGAGCTAGAGACAACCATGGAGCAATTGAGGAATGAGCTTGAGGAATCCCGGGCTCGACCAAGCACTCCGCAACGTCCTATGAACGGTACACCTTTCTCCACGCCATTGCGACCAGGCACTCCCAGTGGCATATTCTCCCCCAGCACCATCTCAAGACCCAAGGCTCAGATGACGATGACTCAGCTATTCAGCGAATACAAGAAACTTGAAGGTGAATTGGCCTCCGAGAAGCGTGCCAGTGAACAACTTCGTTCCAATTTGGATGCGATGGTTGAGGAGCTCGAGAACAACAAACCCGAGATCGAAGAATTACGAATGGACCACGATCGCTTACAGAGCGAGGTTGTGGAAATGTCCACCATTGTCGAACAAGCGAATACCGCCCGCGACCGTGCTGCCAAGGAGCTCAGGACTGTCCAAGGCCAGTTTGAAAGCAAGTCGAAGGAAGCTCAAGCTCTTGCTCAGCAACTTCGTGATCTAGGGACTCAGATTCGCTTCTTGCTTATCGAACAACATGTCAAGGAGCAGGGGGGTGGTATGACACGAGAAGATTTCGACCAACTGGAGCTCCAGGCGAACCAAGCAATGGAGGAAGACATGACCAATCTTTCTGAAACGCAGCAGGTTATCAACCAACGGCTAATCGCCTTCAAGAATATCGCCGAACTCCAACGTCAGAATGAGGATCAATTGAAGACCATCCGCAATCTAGTCACCGAGCTTGAAAGCAATGTAGCCAAAGAAAAGGAACAGCAAAACCATGCTTTGCAACAAGAACTGGAGAATACTCGTCAAACCATTGCCAGCTACAAGGACGAGCTCAAGTCGCAGATGGCACAAAGCAAGAGCTTTGCCAAGGAGCGTGATATGTTACGCAACATGCTCACTCGACGAGGACAGCTTCCTGGAGGCATTCAACCTAATGATTTCTCCAAATCTCTTCCTATTCCACCGGCTGAATCGCCTGCCTCTGTGTCTGGAGAGTCGGATTACGCCAAACTACTTAAAGATGTACAGCAGCACTTTGATTCTTTCAGACAGGAGTCATCAACGGACCGCACCGCTCTGAAAGCTCAAGTAGATGACCTCAGTCGCAAGAACTCGCAATTACAGACCGATATCAGTCGGACTGTCGGTCAGCTCACTGCGGCAAATCAACGCTATGAGATGCTTCAATTGAACTATAATTCACTCAAGGCTGAAAACGGAGAGATTCAGAAGAGATCATGGACTGCCATGGAAAATGCCACCAAACAAGAGCTCAGAACCCAACAGGTTGCAGAAGAGCTGGTGGAAGCTCGTGGTCTTCTCGATAGCTTACGCCGCGACTCGGCTAATCTGAAGGCCGAGAAGGATCTCTGGAAGAGCGTCGAGCGAAGACTCATCGAGGATAATGAATCTCTCCGTAACGAGCGAAGCCGCCTGGATTCATTAAATGCTAGCCTCCAGACCATGATCAATGAGCGTGAGCAAACTGACGCTGAGAGCCGACGGAGACTGCAATCGCAGACTGAGAGTCTGGAATCCGAGCTTCAAGCTACTAAGAGGAAGCTTAACGACGAAATGGAAGAGGCCAAGAAATTGTCACTACGACGCGAGTATGAGCATGGCCAAAGTCAGAAACGAATCGATGATCTAGTTACGAGCCTAAGCTCCACAAAAGAGGAGTTAGCATCAGCGAAGACTGCCAGGGAACACCTTCAAGCCAGAGTCGACGAAATGACAGTTGAGCTTCGCTCGGCGGAGGAAAGAATTGAGGTCCTCACCCGACCTGCTGAACCTGCGGCTGATGCCACTACTGAGCAAGCCTCCTTGAGCAAAGAACAAGAGTTGGAGGTCGAGGTTTCAGAGCTCAAACGTGATCTCGAGCTCAAGGTCTCAGAGCTTGAAAGAGCCAATGAACAGGTCGAGGTTTACAAGAGCATCAGCCAATCTAGCGAAGAACGACTACAAGAGCTCAGTGAAACAAATGACCAGTACCATGAGGAAACCGGCGCAGCCCTTGCCGAGAAAGACGCAAAGATTAAGGATCTTGAGCAACGCATTGAGGACATCTCGGCTGAGCTCAGTACTACAAATTCGGAGCTTTCGCGTCTCCGCGACGAGCAAGCAGAAGCCGACCGAAGACTGGATGAGCAGAGAGCTGCATTCAATTCCGACATTGAACGCTTAAAGGAGGAAGCGGAGAAAAGTGCCGAACAAGCCCAATTCAACCTTGAAGCGTCCAAGATACAAGCACAAATCGCTACAGATGCTCAACAAAACTACGAAAGCGAACTCGTCAAACATGCCGAAGCAGCCAAGACTTTGCAAAGCATCCGTGATGATGCCAATCAATTGCGATTGCAAATGGTGGATTTGAAGACGCAAGCTGAAACATCAAAGGCAAACCTGGAGCAGAAATCCATCAGTTGGGACGAGATGAAAGACAGATTTGAACGAGAAATCGCTGATCTGAAGAAGCGACGTGAAGAGGTATCGCAACAGAACAATATTCTGCACAGCCAACTTGAGAATGTTACTCAGCAAATTACGGCCCTTCAACGTGACCGTGCGGCTTTAACCGAAGGACAGAATAGCGAGCCTACTGCTCAATCAACCGCTGAATTGGACAAACTCCAGGAAGTAATCACCTATCTGCGTCGCGAAAAGGACATCGTGGACGTACAATATCAATTGTCGACACAAGAAGCGAAGAGATTAAGACAGCAGCTCGAATTCGCGCAGTCACAACTGGATGAAACTCGACTCAAGCTGGATCAACAGCGTCGCGCCGAAGCTGATGCGGAGCGGAATGCATTGAGCCATAACAAGTTGATGGACACTCTCAACGAGCTCAATCTATTCAGAGAAAGCAGTGTCACTCTCCGCGCCGAGGCTAAGCAGGCTACCCAGGCTCTTTCAGAAAAGTCGAAGCGAGTTGAGGAGCTTGAAGGAGAATTGCAAACACTGAATGCCCGCGTAGCCGAGCTCGAGAACTTGGTCGAATTACGAGAAGGCGAATTGAAATTGAGTCAAGAGGATCGAGACCATTGGCAACAACGAACTCAAAATATTCTGTCGAAGTATGATCGTGTCGACCCTGCAGAGCTGGAAGCCTTGAAAGAGAACATCACCTCCCTCGAATCTGAACGCGACCAGGCTCGTAGTGAGCTCAACGAAGCTGTGGCAGAAAGAGAGCAAGCCAAGGCTGAACTGCAAGCGCAAATTGACGGACAACAGGTTGCAATCAAAGAATCTAACGCCGACCTTAGATCACGGTTGAGTACTCAATTCAAGGAGGTTGTTCAAAAGAATAAAGCTGCCTTGAATGAGGTGAAAGCTCAACTTGATGCGGCAATAGGTGAAAAGGAAGCTCTTCAAGTTGAGCTTGATTCTACCAAAGAACAGCTGGAAACTTCTCAAGCAGAAGCCGCAGCAGCTCCACAACCTCAAGTCAATGGTGATCATGGCAAACCGCCCACTGAGGCATCAGCAGCTGCTGATCGCATATCTGAGCTGGAGGCAAAAGTTGCCGAGCTTCAAGCTGCCTTGGCTGCAAAAGAGAAAGAAGTCGAAGACCTCCAGTCTATGCAGGAGGAGAAGTTCAAAACCCGTGTGGCTGCAATGGAAAAGGTGCTTAACGGGCGCTTAAAGGAGGTAAAGCAGGAAGCCCAACAAGCGAAGGCCACGGCCCTGGAGGAGTTGGCTACCAGACTTACAGCTCAACACCAGCAAGAGTTGGAAGCTGCTAGGTCCCAAGACACCACAACAGCACCTGAATCGCATTCGCCTACGGATGAGACTGCGCAATCTGCGGCACCTGAATCACAGAAGCCTACCAGTGAGAATGTCGAATCGACACCTTCTATAGTGAATGTCGAATCTCTCTCGAATGAAGCATTAAGTGCAGCAGTTACCAAGCCACAGCTAGTGTATTTGGCGAAGTTCAACCAACTACTCAAGGATCTTGTGAGCAATACGATCGTGAAGAGAGTGGAGCAGGAGAAACAAAATTTACAGAAAAAGTTTGAAGAGACAGCAAAGGCGCAGAATGAACGTCCAGTTCCCGAGCAGACTGAAGAGCTCGAAACGAGACTCCAAGCTCAAAGAGAAGCAATCATTCTGGAGGAAGAGACCAAATTCAATCAAGAAAAGGCAAATCTCATTCACCAACATGAAGAATCACTCGCTCGAGAAAAGCAATCTCTCATCATCAAACACCAAGAAGAGCTGACCTCGCAAAAGCTCCAGTTCGACGAAGAGTCGTCAAAAAAGATCGCAGAGCAAGTTAAGAACGCTGAACTACTTTGGGAGAAACGGGGTGCGGTCAAGCTGAATATGGCACAGAGAAACGCGCAGCTGGCTAACGCTAAGATTGAAGTTGTAAAGAAGGCCGCCGAGGAGACGCCTACTAAGCCAGTCAGCGAAGTCTGGGAGATCGCCAAGGATGCGAAGCCACCAGCTCCTCAACCCAAACCTGCAGCTGCTCCCCCAGCTGCATCGACGACAGCTCCTACTGCAAATGCCTTGCCAGCAGCTCCGGCCTCTACTACAGCACAGCCAGCTGCTCAGGCTGAGTCGAAGCCAAATACAGATGTTTCCACACAACCTGCACAACCTGCACAACCTGCACAACCTGCACAACCTGCAGAGCCTGCAACTCCAATAGCAGCGGACAATAAAATCGATCAACAGGTCTCCCCGACTGAACCCGCCAAGCAGCCTCAACAAACCCAAGGGCCAAATGCTTTGCAACAGTTGCAGTCAGGCATCCCTCGGGGAGGAGCTTTCCGTGGCCGTGGTGGTAGTGGTATTCCTAGAGGGCGAGGAGGGCAGCCTCGTGGAGGAGGGCGTGGTGGCGCTCAAGGCGGTAATCCACAACAGTCAAACCGTGGTGGCCACGGTCCAGGAAGTCCCAGTCGAGGTGCTCTTAATCCCCAAGCCGCCCAGTTCACTCCAGGAGGAAATAAAAGAGCTCGCGATGATGGAGGAGCGGACGATGTCAACCAGGGCAAAAGATTTCGCGGCGAGGCGGGACCAGCTTGAGTTGGATTGAGTAACTTTTCTTATGTTACAGTGTTTTCTGAAAGCGCATGGAGCGTTGCATGGCAAGGAGTAATATCTCGGGATTCGAAGTCTTTCGGCATTTCGAAGGACACAAAAGGGGCTCAATCTACCAAAAAAAACGAGCCATGTGTGAGTCAGAAATGCAACGCAAATGCATCATGGTAGAATAGTGCACGTATGTATTAGTACAACAATCCGAGTGACGGCTTGCTCTACTAGAGCACAAGTCCTCTTTTGAGATCTCCCACCAAATCTACCCTCCCCGGCATTGGCTTCGTAAGGTCCAAGCGCCAACTCGCTAACTAAAGGCATCTTGCGACTCCTCATCCTTCTTCCTGGAACCCATCGATTTCAAATCTTGTGGACAATCCAAAAGGAGCCGATACTGCTCTTCTGAGGTTCAAAATCGTGCATGGGTAAGGGAGGCTTTGTTATGGGTTGTTGCAAAGTGGCCACTTGTAAGGTGAGGTTCAAAGGGATTGGCATCGTAAGGTTGCTGCACTTACGATAATGGGTCTGGGTTGTGCTTCAATTGTTTGGTTTCGTTCCAGCTCCGATGCATCTCCCAGGTCGAGTGCCGCCCTCCATCTAGGATTGTACCATTGGCTCCTTAAGCGGTCACGGCAAGGTAGTTCTAACCGTGCCAATGAATCCAGCTGGCCAGATACCATGACAACCATAGACCAATCGCTCCTGTGAATTCGAGGTTCACTTCTTCTTCGCCAGACTCGCCATCCGCAATGCGGCACGGTACATGAGCACCGTACCCTCCCGCTCCTTATCCATAGCCTGCATCCGCATCCTCTCGACAAGCTCAGCGGGATCCTTGTCGTCTTCGTCCTCAGCATCATCGGAAGGTGGAGTCGTCAGCTTCTTCCTCCGTCGACGCCGATGCACATCACCATTTCCCATCATGACCGTCCACGGCTCCACATCACGCTCAACCGTCAGTCCCGCGCAGATCTTTGAGTGCGCACCGACCGTCACGCCCTTGAGGACACTCACGTTCGGCTCGAGAATAACAGCGTCCTCGATCGTCGCTCCCGCGTGCACGTGCGCCCCGGCGTGGATGTACACGGACGTTCCGATCAGCGTTTTCAATGGGTCCGCTTCATCCTCGTCATCGGTAATGAGGTTTGGAGTCGCCGGGGCCGCGAGTGATGGACTAGCTTTTGCGTCAGCTGCGGTTGTCGTTGTGGCTGAGGGCGCCACGGGCACAGGGCCGCCGACTATGCATTTCTCAGACACGATGCATCGGTCCAAGATGATCAGTGGGCCGTGGATTGCGATCAGCTGTGCGCGCGCGTGGATTAGATTGTTCTCGCCCAGTGTTATGGCGTGGGTGCCTCGCACGTAGGCACCTGAGTCGAGGTGTGTTGATGGTGGGAGTGTTACAGGTGGTTTTGATGCTGCGGTGCCGCTTGATGTTGGAACTGTGATGCTGGTTGTTGAGATTGAGGGCCCAGTGGCTTGAGATGACATTTGGGTTTTGGGGGATTTTGTGTTCTATTCTAAGGGAGGGGTCTATATTGCTTGGAAAGATGAGAGCTTCAAGCCGGATCTATGCTTGAATTTGAAAGTGTGTTTGTTATGCGATTAGAGGTGTTTGGTGCAGAGGATTAGGGGGAAGCACGGCTAGAAAGGGAAAGGTGTGTTGATAGTCCCCTCTCATTGGCGCGTTTGATTGGTGCACTGCAGACGTTGTGCTTTCAATCCATGGTAATATGATCTGGCTTTGAGATTCCATGGTTGCGGATCAATCTAATAATTGGACTGTTTTTCTTCGACTCTATTCAAGATAATTCTCTTAAATCATAGCCTGGAATATTCGCATATTCATTTTCGGGCACCTAGGCGGAATGTCCTACTACGACGTCGACGCGATCCTGACGGATTCACAGAAATTGCCCTGCACATTTGAACTCGACGTGCCCGGGCTGGGCTATCTTGATGGAAATCCAGGCGAGACGGTGAGTGTGTCTGGCCGCTGACTGAGGGGATGAAGCCGCAATCTGTAGATCCCATATTGACCAAAGAGACCATGGGGGGCTGACTTTTGGGTGTTTGACTATTGCTAGGTTAAGGCGGGTTCGAAAATCGATCTGCCAATGTGGTTAGGGATCATGCTCGCGGTCTCGAGCGGGTGAGTGGTGCCACTTTTTCCTTCCAGCGACAGATACCATGCTCGCTGAAGGAGATAGTAAGTCTCGTCTTGTCTCGACCTTGCGGGCTGATCTCTTGAATTCGACGACAGGAACACTCCTGGAGCGACTCCGCTGGTATCGCTAGATTTCCCAGCACCGCTTCAACAGCGCGTCGTCAACGCCCTCAAGGCAGATCCCAAGACGGTCGATCTACGCGCCCAAGCACCGCACTACTACGCGCTCGGAGCTCGGATCATGGACTTGTTCGAAGATCAAGATGTCCTGGATACGCTGGTTAATGTACGTGTTGCAGAGCTGGCGATGGTTCTCCACCAGTCGAGAAGCTGACAGCGTCGAAAATAGACGTTCAAGCAACGTGCGGCCGAGATCGCAGACCACGCCCATAACCCTCGTGGTGCTTTGGGTGATGGCGCGGAGTTCCTGCGAGGTTTGGATGAAAGTGAGCGGCTGCTCTTCAAGGCTGCGCATGAGGGTTCTAAAGCGGTTAGAATGTGGACGCAGGATTTGAAGAAGAACACTTGAGAGAAGCATCAATGTGATGGTTTTGAAGAATGGTAGTTCTATGGTTTTAGCGTGGCGTTTGGGGTGCCGTGAGGCTTTCATGATCGATGAGGTTAGAATTCTCTGGTACAGTTTGATAGCACGAGAGACTGCTTTCTAGAATGATAAAAAGATGAACTGCAAAAATGAATGCTGGGCTGGCATGGATATTGTATTCAAGCAAGGATGTTCGGCAGGGCTAAACGCTGAAAAGAAAACAGATCATGAAATCAAACCGGGACATTCTTCAAATGTCCTGCTTAGCCAATTCCACCAGCAGCCTCCTTCACTTTGGCCTGCTCAGGGGGCTCATCCACAAATTGAGGTGGTGCGACTTCATCCTGTAAGAATCCCGGCGTGCTCTCTCCAATGCCCATTTCTTGCTCGAACAACATGTCCTCTCCGAGGGCCTCCAGCTCCGCGTCGAGTTCCGCCTCGTCAACATCTTCCGGAACGTCATATGCTCGACTTATGCTCTCATTAATCTCGTTTCCGATTTCCATTAGATCCGCCATTTCGTCCTGCATCTGCTCGATCTTGTCGATGTTGATCTTGCCGTACTGCTGCTTGAGAGCCTTGTTGGTCGTCTTCATCGCATCCACCGTCGTCATGACATTTTTCAGGTTATCTTGCATCATCCCCGCTTGCTCCATGTTCCAAGACTGCTGCTGCAATTGGTCGCGCTGGGATTCGTACATCTTGCGTCGCTGGAGGACTTTCAGGGCTTTCTGCTTGATGGCTTGTTTGCCCGGCCCATCGCGCATTTTCGAAAGTTTGGTTTGGTATGTTGAGAGTTCGGCATTGATTTTGGCTAATTTGACGTCGATCGAGTCGACTCTGTTGTCTACCTGGATGTAGTGTTAGCTCGCAGAAGTTAGATGGAGGTGTAGGGACAGGCGGCGTACATTAGCAATGGCACTGTTTAGGCTAGGCTTGGGAGCGGTGCTTTTTGAGCCAAAAAGACGATTCATAGTTGGAAGGGGCTGGAGGATCACCTCCTATCATCACACGTACTATTATCCCACGAAGGGTGATGTGTAATGGCCAGAGACAGGAAAGAAGGTGGCCTGCGGGTGACTTAAGAATCTGGAAGGTAGGGAGTACTGATCCCCGCGATCATCGCTCCGACGTTTTTCCGGGGCATCTTTGCAGCCTTGCCAACCGATTCTCAAGAGAGTCCAGAATTACGTTGTCCCAGTAGACAGAGTAACTCGTGCAGACCGCAACAAATCCTAGATAGTTCTATTGACCAAATGTATATACTTGGAGCTTTGATTCGCTGCGAATGGGAGGCGGTTTATCGGTGAGAACGGTGCAGGCCAGGCTACTGCACATCACAAGGCTTGTGCAGCAATGGCTTCCTTGTACAATGGAGATGGATACGGCCCAATGAGAGCAAAGGACGGAGCAAAGTGTGTCAAGAATGATATGTAGGAAGGCAGGCACCATTAGAGGCATCCTTAACCGATCAATAATATGATGCATGGGATAGGCTTTGAATGGACTTTGCACTTGGATACGAGTAAGGTATCCCACACCTCCACGAGAGCCCACAACCATGTGGCCTGTCACCCACCTGTCACCCACCTGTGAAGCGAGCCATAATGACGACAGACTCGTGCAAGGTGATGGATCTGGGCAGGCTGGGGGCTTCGAGGTACGGCCAGCGTGGCAGATGTGGTGACCAGTGGCCACAGGCCACAGGGGCCCTCCGCGTGGGCAATGGGCACACATGCCGCTAAAATGTGTCTCCGAGCGCTTTAAGCTTAGGCTAGAACCTACCAGTACGAGCTGTACGCAAGGGCAAGCACAAGAAAAGGGGCGGCTGTTTTTGGGGGCGACTAACTAACATGCTACCGCCAGCCCCCGGACAGGTTGGTCTGGGGACCCAGGTACTCCGTATTCCGTACTCGCACTGGCACTCCTGAGCGAGGCAATAACACCGAGGTGGAACTCTGCACTCTGTGCTCTGTAAGCAGAATGCTTTCCACCCGTGCGTCCTCGATGCCTGAAATAGGCCTCATAATATGTTCAATGGGTTGCACAGTCTGCCTAATAATAAACCTCTCACCCACGATGTCATGGGATTCGTAGCCTCTTCATCGATTGGGGAGTACGGAGTGTTTGTACCGCGTGCCAGTGTCAATGTCCTCCACTTGCCAGCGCATCGCTCGTGTGCCAAGTTCGGATTTAGGTCCTGGACCAGCCCGAAGGCGCAAGTTTGGGGCGTGGGAAATGGGGGCATGGGAGGCTGCGTAGGCATCATCTTAGGCTACGAGTAGGCGCTGGCGTGGGCGGGCAAGGTGGACAGGTGCCTTGATGGCTGCTCGTCATGCCGCATCGGTGGTGACTCGTAGCTAGGAATTTACTACGGAGGACTACTATTAGCTCCTGATGACTACCTAGGTAACTAGGTAAAATTAATAGTCACGTTGGTAGGTTGTTAGTACGGAGTACTACTAATTAACTGACAGTGTTACTCGTCAAGCACCTACCGAGTACGGAGGACCCAGGTCCATCAAGCCCAACAACAACTTCTTTTCATTGTTCACAATTCCAACCATCACGACGTCGTAGAATAAAAATTGCGCCGTCAAAGACCGCCATCCATTTTCTCCCTCGACCTTCGGACCATCGCTGCCTGAGCCTGGCTTTCTATTGTCTTCCTCAACCTCGCCACTTCAATTCCAGTCACTCCTTTTATCCAACTTGGTGAGTGATCCCGCGTGCCTTGAACTTGTGTTCTGCGCATCCTATCATCCGAGACCATCCCGCCGCGTTCGTCGGCCACCGACATGATCTACTCCTTAACTCATCACTCTGCACCGTCTGACACTACGAGTGCCAGCACTCCAAATCGCGGGACGTATTGAGTTGTGATCAATTCCGACAAAATTACCCGTTATCGTCTCGAACGCCCATTAACCCCACGACCAATCCTGTGAACTGCCCACCATCTCTAACAAAGGCTAACCAAACGCTTCTCCCTGCAGCGGTCGAGAGCCCGTCTATGTCTTGTTCAATCACGGTCTCATTAGTCACGACTCCTCACGGCCTACTTTTATTTTCTCAACGCCCACCTGACCTGTACCATTACTAAAAAAGCTTCCCGACGCAGCCTCATTGACTTGGGCGGCGCGAACAAATCTTGCACAACATGTTTTGGCGTTTTGGAGGATACTCCAACGTATCTGCAATCGATACATTACTGGAAAAGCCAAACGTCAAACTCGAAGACTTATTGGAAGAGTCAGACCTCATTCAAGAACTCAAGTCCCACCACACAAAATTGATAGAGTACCTACGTGATGAAACAAACCTCCACACTCTCCTCCATTACGTTGTAGCACCCGCACCACGATCCGAGAACCATGGACTCGAAATCGACGAAAAGGGCAAAGGCCCTGCGGTAAACGATGAAGAGGAAGAACCTCAACCTGAAAGAGACCTCGATGAGGAAGAGGAGAAGGCTGAGAAGAAACGATTAAAATATGCTTTTGTGGCTTGTGAGATCCTGTCATGTGAGACCTGGTCTATTACCGAGTCTCTCATGTCCAACACACCTTACCTGACCGAATTCTGGGATTTCTTGCGCAGGCCGGCTCCGTTGGATCCGCTCCAGGCTGGCTACTTCACCAAGGTCAACGAAACATTGCTGGAAAAGAAGACTGAAGAGATGCTGGAATTTTTCAAATCCCTTCCCAACATTGTCCCCGCTATTCTACAACATGTGGATTGCCCGATGGTGATGGATTTGTTGTTGAAAATCATCAGCCTGGAGAAGTCCGATGGTGGGATGGGGATTGTTGACTGGCTGCACGGGCAGGATTTGATCCCAAAGTTGCTCTCCAATTTGGCACCAGAATGCAATTCTTCCACACAAACATCTGCTGGCGACTTTTTGAAAGCCATTATCACCATATCGGCTAACGCGGCCCAAAACGAGCAATCCTGCATAGGTCCTAATTCCTTGACTCGCCAGTTAGTTTCACAAAAATGCGTCGAACAGCTGATCGCCTTCATGCTTCAAGGCGGAAATCCACTCACAGTCGGTGTTGGCATTGTCATAGAGGTGATTCGGAAGAATAATTCAGACTATGATCCTGACCAAGGCCACAGCCCAGATTCTCCTCCCACCAACCACGACCCAATTTATCTTGGAACTCTCCTCAGGCTGTTTGCTCACCATGTCCCAGACTTCATGAGCCTTATCCTCAGCTCAAAACATACGGTGACCATAGGTGAGGAGACCAGTGTCGTTGAGAGGGGAGAATTGAAATCTGCCTGGGGGACTCAAATCGAGCCACTGGGATTCGACAGGTTCAAGACCTGCGAGTTGATGGCAGAATTACTTCACTGTAGTAACATGGGATTACTCAATGAAAGAGGAAGCGAGGAATTTATCCGAGAACGAGACCTTGAGCGGGAAAGATTACGAGCTCAAGGCGCTTTTCTATCTCCAAAGCAGACTGAAGATTCCACTGTGGACATCTCCGTTAGCTCTTCTCGGTTTGAAAATACATTCGGCCCTTCAGCATCAGCATCCACTGAGGAACTTCGGATCGTTAATAATGTCGAAGATGATGGTTTCGAGAAGGTTGCAGTTTCTGAAGCTTCGGATGCGCCTACTGACTCCCTCGCGTCACAGCAAGACCTCGTTGAGGAACCACTATCTCCAAGGCAACCTCGGACCCATTTGACACCACCAGGGAATCTGGACGAAACAGTTCGCCGCCTCAGTTTGGACAATCCCGAAGATACCGACATGACATCTCCTCCAAATGAACTAGAATCATCCAGCCCGCCTTCCCTCAACCAGTCGAGCCCCCCTATGGTGAACCACGACAAGCCTGCACCATTATTTTCCAAGGTTTCCGATTCCAACAAGACTCCAACGGCGAGTAGTCCTGAACCGCCTCAAAGTCCTGAGCTCGCCAAGGAAAACACCTCTGGAGCTGCTCCAGCGGGCCAGCCTGAAGGAGATAGCTTTCTGCCAACACAAGATGATACGACAGAGATATTACAGTCAGGAGCTCCTGGATCTGATGAAGCGCCAGTCGTTGGTGACTACCTCAAGATTATGTTTGTGGAGAACAGGGTGGTCCCAACGATACTGGTAAGTACTTTTCCCACTCTCTCAAATTGACACTAACCCATCTGCAGAGCTTCTTTTTCCGCTTCCCCTGGAATAACTTCTTGCATAATGTCGTCTATGATGTTGTCCAACAAGTGTTTAATGGACCTATGGATCGTGGCCATAATCGATTCCTGGCATTTGATCTCTTCGAAACAGGCCGGATTACTGATGAAATCATTGAAGGCCAGAGACGCAGTGACGAAGCCCAACAATCCAAGAACATGCGTCTTGGGTACATGGGTCATCTTACCCTCGTTGCGGAAGAAGTTGTCAAGTTTGGTGAGCGACATCCCCGAGAATTACTCTCCCCCGTTGTGCAGGATTACATATATTCCCGTGATTGGGAAGAATACGTCACAAAAACATTGGCCGAAACCAGAGAAAGAGATAATGCCATTCTAGGAGGCTTCAGACCCGATAATGGGCTTGGTCCCAGACAGGCAGTCCTGAATGCTGTAAGCGCTGGACAAGGCTTTGGTGGTTCAAGTGGCTTAGCTGGTGTGGGGCTAGGCGGTGGCCAGCATGGTCTAGACAGCATAGATCTCTCCAATAATGGAAGTGCCACTAGTGCTGGTTATAATTCAACTGGGTCGATGTCCAGTGGGTTTGGAAGTTCTTCAGATGAAGACGAGGATATGGATGATGCAGAGGATGAGGATACCTCTAGGACCGCCACTCAGCTTTCAGCTGCAGACACTGGTCTTGCATCGGAAAATGTGAGTGCAAGCAGTACCATTCGACGGTTTTTTGTTTTTTAGGCTAATAATTTTGGAAAACAGTCCGATCAACCAGTACCATTACTGCCTCCTCCGCCAGCACCATTGAACATCGAGCCATCACGTGCTCGCAGGAGATTAGCGGATCGCTTAGCGAGACGAAAGCAGCAAGATGCAGAAAATGAGCTGGCAGCATCCGAATTTGGTACCGAGGCAGACGACCCGTTCGCTGCCTTGGGAAATAGTGATGATCAAGACTCGGGAGATCCATTCTCATTGGACGAAGAAGAACAAGACATCACCACGTTTGGCAAACGAAGCAATGCCAACTCATTCAACCAAAGCACTGGGGATCATCATAGCTTCTCTGTCAGCCGAGGCTTGACAAGCCTCTTCTCTGCAAGTCCTGAGCGCAATCGATCCACTGATGATTTCGACGGATCATTAGATGATACATCATCCGAAGGCTCGGGTTCCGATATTGATGCTGATACCCTCCCTCTCGAGGCGAGAACTAGCAATGAGCGCCGGCCACTCGATGTGGACGACGATGAGGAGATGGGAGAAATGGTTGGGCCCACCGAAGACAGTAGCAATAGCTCGGACGAAGAGGTGCTAAGTCCTCTCGAAAAGGAGAAATTAGGAGGAGCGTTTGGGCTGAACGATCCTGATGAGCAGGCCTCAGAGTTTGCTGGGCAAGCGGATCATGACGATGACGACGACGATAGTGACCAATTGGTGGAGATTGCGATGCCGGCGAACTCGAAGAGGAGATCAAGAGGTTGATTCGAGGACGTCGATGAAGAAGGTGCCACATTAATTATCTAATCGATGTGAGCTCGAGATCATGTTCTCTTCCCCTGCCGAATATTCCTCACAAGGCCGGAGCTATAGCAATGGCTTCACCCACTTTACGAAGCAGGGAGAGAGAGCAACACACCATTCACAACCTGGAACAAACACACACACGACACGAATCATAACACTGTACAATTACCTCATCTTTTTTGTGATACCCATCCTCGAGGAACAAAAGGACAATGACCATCAACACACTCACACACAGCAGCGGTACGGTACGGGTACGGTACGAACGATTACAGTGACTACTATGCATTCAATTCAATACTTTTACGCATTCGGATATCAGAACCCAGAGGTAGGGAAGGGGAAGCGAAGGCGGTTCTGGACTGTTGTTCTTTTCTTAGGTCGACCTTGGTAGCATTGCCAGGTCTGGGGGTGGCAGCGGCGAGGCGACTCTAGACGCACACGTTAACGCGCGCAGGTTCCCTCACCACTGCTGTGGCCCTACGACTAGTAGGGGATTGCTGAGGAGTCGCTTGGTGCTGGACACCAATCGGGGAATGGATGAGGCCGTCAGTGGTTGCCTGGTCTCTTGGCCAATCAAATACTGAAGATCACCAAGCGGCCACTTCACTGCCAGGAGTTCAGGGAGGGAGGGGCTGTGAGCGAGACCTGTGACGGTCGTTGCTGCATCGCAAGGAAGGCTGACACTTGTAGCCTTGTCGTCGAGGGCAGTTACTAGTTGTACTATAATACGTTGTGCTGAATTGAGTCGAGTCGAGCGGAGTCGCTTGACAACTCTTATCTATACTATACATGACATGGCCTCGCTCGATGCCATGCCAACTAGTATACCGAGGTTGATCAACGATGCTTGGAGAATGAAGAGATGAACGTTTATTCAGAAATTTATTTCCGAATTCCCCCCATTGTAGATGCGATGCTGTATATGTATTTAACCGTGTAAGTTCACGTTCTTCCTGTAGTATCTAGTCTTGATGATCTGTATAGATCAGGAGGGCCTGCTCCTCTATATATAGCCGGGCCTGTTGAGGTAAAGGTTGTCCATGTTCCCCCTTTCTCTTTAGAGTTTTCTATCCTTGAGGCCAAGAAGTAACTCGGCCATCTTCGTCGTTCCATTACATCGCTGTCATGGGCCCAACAATGTCGACTGCGGGGCAATTGTCGACGTAGCATGAAATGGCATTGCCGTCTACCAGTGAGTGATTGACAACCCTGGCTGACCAAATGCGACATCATCTACTTTCCTCCTCCATTCATCCACCATGCATAGTGCTGGCGACCCTCTGGCGAAGCAAACACCTGTTGCACCAGAAAGGCATAGTGAAGTGTCGTAAGGCCCTCTCGTCGGCTGAGCCCTTTCTCATTTCAGCCTTCCAACTCCACAGGCCCACCTTCATCGATCTCCTCGCCCATGAAGCCAGCACCCCGACTCTTCAGCTGATTCTTCGGCAAGTTCGCCTTGGAGATGCCGCGCCGCTTGCGCCACTCCCAGACTCCACGGTCGACCTCGTCTCTCGAGACGCCGTCACGCACCAGGCAGAAAGTCACGCCTAACTCCGTCTCCACGTTGCGGTTCCGGGTCTCGTCGTCGAAGAATAACATGTCCTCGTAGGTGATGGGATTCGCCGGGTCCGCTTTGCTGAAGTGTGCGTGCAGTCGTTGGAAATGTGTCGTCTTGTCGCCCGGGAAGATCTGCGGTGCCGTGAAGAATGAGAGGGCCTTTTCAGGCTGTGAGCGGGCCAAGTCATTTTTGCCTGGTGCGTGGCTGTTATCGCCCTGGTCCTTCTCAGCCTGCGAGCCGACTGTGGTGGTGGATTTGGCCAGGGTGGGCACGTGCAGGCCGCGCAGCATATCTCTCGCCAGGTCAGGGGCGTGCGTTCGGCTGGCTAACGACATTTTGATCCCACGTTCCTTTGCGCCTGCCAGTATTCCAGGCACGTCATCGTAGAAGGCGAACGATTCACCCCAGCGATCGAGCATACACGTGTTGAATTGCCCCGCTTGGGATGCGGGTTTCACCGGGCCCGACACGTGCGTGTCCACCCAGAATGGCCATAATGTGTAGTCAAGGTCGTAGACTATCAGTGAGGGTAGAGGAAGTGTGTCGGTGAATGTGCTAGGAATCGCAGAAGTCGGGCGAGGGGGGAGGCGGTTTATCGACTTGGACTTTCCTCGCGGCATTGTAGGTGGTGGCCAAATATCAATGGGGAATGGACTTTGAGAAGAGAGAAGATGGGCGAGAAGGAGGGCGAGGAGCGGGATCAAACATATACAAAGGTTTGGTCATGTTGCAATGTGCATCTGCCCGTGCCGTTCAGGGCTCAGGATGGCAAGACTGCATCCTTTTTCTGACAATCTCCAATATTAGACAATAGTAATCACGTGTCGATAAGCTAGACTTTGCTTGACGAGGCTGAGAGGTCGACTTCATGTCACATGGTAGGTCCCGTTTCACCTCATCTCTGCAATTTCAAGTCTTTCACATTCGCTTTGCCGAATCCTGTTCACACATCCAGCAGCCATCAGGTATTTCCGTTTTCTGCACGCTGATTGATTTCCGCTCCGCAGCGTCTTGCAAGACGTCAGCGCCTGTCAAGCAGGTTGGGAGGACTTGAGCTACCTTAAGCAACTTTTATTTAGCGCTGCCCCTGAGCTGCGTTGGTTCATGTCAGACAGGTCTTCACACACAAGGTATTTCCTCTGCCAACCATGTCTCGCCTGGTTCCATAGTCGGGGTCTATGATCTTTCTGGTTCATAATTGATCCAGCCAACCTGGTCGTTCTTCTTGGATATATCTTGAACCTTAGGCGCTGTCCCTAGCGTTTGGTGGAACTTATGACCTTTCAGTGCCCAGTGCTTTGGACTGGGAATAGAGCTAGAATCGAATCCAGAATTGATACAGGCGCGTCTCGTTAGTCTGAGATACAGCACAACAGCTGCGAGCCATGCCGAATACACTGGTATTTGTGAATTACGCGCATCCCGCTCATATTAAAGAGCGCTCCCGTCGACAGGCTGTTTCCCAACACACTGGCAAATACTCTCAACAACTCCAAAGGACCAGGTATGCAGACACTATTTTCCAGAAACACACCAAAGATAAGTCAGACTATTCGGAGCCACGAGCGCTCGACCCAGTTGTTCAACCAGCCCAAGCCCCTGCTTACGATATTGTGCATGTGTCCCATCGGCCGCCCAGCCGCCAGGGTTTGATTGTTCGAGAAAAGCGTCGATGTGTGTTCAGTTGGCAATTCAAACATCGCAACCAGCTTCCTGCACCCCATACCCCTGACTGGGCATCGTACGGCAATTCACCATCTCCAAAGTCGCAAGAGCGGCCAATCACCCGTGAGGTTAGTGGCATGAGATCGAACCAGGATTTCACCCCTACCAGAGACATACTTCGGTCTCAAAGCCCACTCAGCCCACTTGGACAGGGCAGAATTGACCCATTTGCGAAGTTCGCGATCAACGAAGACCACTCTCATGTACATGAACTCATTGATCATGGTCAGTCATGGCTTTCTTTATGACTTTCTTCTTCAATAACGCACGACCTAACGCCATCAATTTCAGGAGTACAACATTTTTGGCCGACAATTGCCCCCAGTCAGGATTCTCACTCTCCGCCTTCATGTAGAGAGTTCCTTGAGGATATGAGTGTGTCACCCATGGCATACTATGGATATCAGGTTGGCCTGGTAGGTAATCTTGAGTGGCTTCATGATGACCATCCGAGAAAGCAGCACCATATGAATATCCGTGTCCGCAGCACCTATCACACGCTTCGATTGGTCAGGAAGAACCTTGAGAAGCTAGATGGCCCACCTTCTGATCTACTGATCATGATCGTTCTCATCTTGGCTACGGTGCCATCAGGAGAAATACTCAGTCGTTCATCATTGCCCGTTGCTCGATTTCGTTCACCCCTTGCGGATGCGCAGATGTTGGATCCTTACGGCCACATCACAAATCCGCAATCACATTGGACCGCATTCTACAACTTGGTCCAATTGAAAGGTGGTCTTGCAGGAATGACGAACAGAGACAGAGCAACACTGTGCCAACTGTAAGAATTTCCCGAATGCCAACTATCTTTGGCGGTGGAACTAATAACATGACAGTGGAGATCTTGTCATCTCATCCAGACAAAGCACGCCGCCAGGTCTAGCATATCATAGCTTTTTCGCAGACATTTCTCATCTTGACCTTGACCATGGCGGGGCTGGGGTTGAAGAGCGATTGGGATCGTCCTTGCTCACGATAGATATGCCCATTTTTTCCCTTACGGGTCTTCACAAGGCGGTCAGAGCTGTCTCATTAGCTACTATCACCTTAGGGGAGTTCTATGGTGACAACTCTCCCTCCACATTCTTGCGTTTGCTCGAGTTGAGAAATTGGGCTCAGTGGCTGTCACTCAGCGTGCGGAAAATTGCGTCCTCATACCCGACTGTTGAACATGCTCCGGATCAACACTGGTGCTTGTTCGATATTGTACGTCTCTCTTTGCTCACGTACAACAATCTCGTCATTTACCCCCTCTCTCCAACGAATGAGGTTGGAATAAGGCTGGCTCGGGATCTGAAAATTGCGCTGGAAACAAGCATCGCACAGCACCCAAACCTTTGGATTGTATATCCCAGGCTGATATTATGGGCACTTATCCTCGGAGGGATCAGCGATGCCGCAGAGATGGAGAGACGGTGGTATAAACACCAATTTCGCGGTCTGGCATCTTCGCCACACGTTTTCCTCCTGCATTGGCCCGAGTTCGAGCAAATCCTTGGCGAGTACTTGTGGCAGAGCAATGTTTTGAATGACGAAGCGATCAAGTTCTGGTCCGAGTGCACGAAAAGTGACTTCGATGTTCGTGCATAACCTGTTCGATCCACTGCTATGGAAAGAAAGCGTTCCCTCGCCCCAGAGCAGGAAAAAAGGGCTGGTCTGTCTTAGTTAGGTGAGATGCCGGCCATGGTTGTCACTATTGCACTATCCCACGTGCAACAATCGTGGAACAATGGTCTACGCGTTCTTAGTATGGACATTCTCCGATGTATGGGGGAGTGTCACGCCTGTCTCCGTCAAAGGGGGACCTCTGTACTATGTTCATTGACCATCAGAATGTCACCTCTTGCAACATGCTTGCGCTATCTTTTCAAGGAAAGCCAAAAATTCTTCATTGCGCTAGCAAGACCTCATCTGCTTCATCGAAGGCTGGTTCCTCATCGTGCGATATTTCATCGTGAAAGAATTTAAGCCATTCCTCAGAAGCTTGCCGATCGGGATGATCTTGGTCAAGTACGTTTTTCCGTACCTCCACAACGTGCTCCATTAGCTGGACCGCGTCTACCTTCTGTCCAAGCTCCCATAGTATTCTTGCCAGTTCATGCTCTGAACCTAATCGATGAGGATGATCCTTTGCTAGTGTGTGCTCTCGGATCTCAACGACCTCTTCTAGGAGCGAGATTGCCTTCTTAATCTGTCCGTCATCACGATATGATATAGCCAGTGTATGTAGCGACGTTAATCGATCAGGATGGTCCTTTGCTAGTGTGTGCTCTTCGATCTCAACGACCACTTCTAGGAGCGAGATTGCCTTCTTAATCTGTCCGTTATTACGATATGATATGGCCAGTGTATGTAGCGACGTTAATCGATAAGGATGGTCCTTTGCTAGTGTGTGCTCTTCGATCTCAACGACCTCTTCCAGGAGCGAGATTGCCTTCTTAATCTGTCCGTTATCATGATATAACTCGGCCAGTGCATGTAGTGACGTTAATCGATCAGGATGATCCTTTGCTAGTGGAAGCTCAATTTCAACTACCTCTTCTAGGAGCGAGATTGCCTTCTTAATCTGTCCGTCATTACGATATGACAAGGCCAGTGAATATAGTGACGTTAATCGATCAGGATGGTCCTTTGCTAGTGGAAGCTCAATTTCAACCACCTCTTCCAGGAGCGAGATTGCCTTCTTACTCTGTCCATTCCTTCGATATACTGCAGCCAGGTCACGCTGCGATCGCACTTTGTCTGGATGATTCGAGGGGAGATGAGCTTGCTGCCAATGATAGCACTCCTCCAAGCACCTGAGAGCTTCCGTGGTGCGGCCCTCTGTGAAGAAACACAACCCGACCTTATAGTACAGAGTATATCTTTCTGCTATCGTCACCGCCTCGTTTCCTTGAAGTAGGCGAATAGCATGTGGCAGATATGCTCGCCATTGATCCCGATTCTCATAAAGACCCAGTGGAAAGATATTCGCGATGTGCTGAATGGCCTCCCTCTGGGCCTGTGCAGTCATTGCATCCCTTTCGACCCATATTCTCATCGCCAAGTGAACCAAACTGTGCATGTCGAAGATTTCCGTGTTCCCTCGCCGGACTAGAAAAGCGTACCCGTCGAGCGTCCCGATCGCGTAGACCATAGCTTCCTCCGAAGGTAGAGGGGGCAGCATTGATTGCGGAATGGCTTTCGGTTCAATACACGACAGAAACAACAGTAATTTAGTGGCTGCAGAGTTAGACTTTTGGATCTGGTGGAACGACACCAGCCACGTTGTGGCCACAGCATTCGAAGACCCATTATAACGGGTTGAATCGTGGAACTCCCTGCTCATTAAGCTGATGATGTCCTGCTCAGTACCCGTTAGCAATTCGACATACTTTGCAATGGATATTCGGTTCCTGTTCAGGTATACAGCTGCCTGCGCAAGTGCCAATAGAAGGTAGGTTAGCTGTTCGAGCAACGTGGCGACTCCCTTCTCATCGTCGATTAGGTTCTTGTTCGTCAACGACTTCGTCAAAAGACTCTTCGCCTCCTCCTCATTCATCTCTAAGAGTTTAACCATCTCACCTCCCACGGCTAGCGCTACATCCCTCGAGCGTGTCGTCAGCATTATCGTGCCGTCACCAGTCTCCGGCAGGTACTGGTGAATTCTATCGGGATTTTCAGACGATCCAAACAGGGCCTCTATATTATCAGCATTGTCGACTACAAGGAGCCACCTTCCAGTCTCTTTAGAGCTCAGACACCGCCGTACGAATTCCCGCAGTCCCTCATCGTCTAAGGTTTTGCGGATGGCAAGTTTCTTCGATATTTCGGTGTAGCCTTGATCGAAGCTTACGCTGTTAACTGCTGGTACCCAGAAAACGGAATGGTCGGGCTTGTTCTCTTTAGTCCAGTGTGCAACCTGAAGAGCGACCTATGTTTTGCCTACACCACCTAACCCCACAAGGCTAACCACTTGGCCTGTTTCTAACGCAAACAATTTCTGGCGAAGGGTCTCCACGACGGCTTCTCATCCGACAAAGCGTTTGTTGGATGGGAACGGAATGTAGTGACTAGCAAGGGAGGCGTGCTCTGTAGGTACATATAAGAAGGAGTCAGCTTATGCAATTAACACGTTTCAAGGGTCTCCATACTCAGGTCATCGAGAATGCGATTATTGTTTTCCTGAATGGAAAACTTACTCATCATGTCGTCTAGACCGCGGTCGTTGTTATATTCCTATCAAAACTCAGTTTAGACCGGTTTAGAAAATTCGCCTTACTTGAACCCAGTAAGCTAGGTTTATATCAGCCTTGCCTGCCGTATGTAGCGTTAGCTTTAGAATGCTAAGGAGCTAAGCGGAATCTTTAATGTACACACTTTGCTTCATCTTTAGATTCTCTACGCAGTCTCTCACTCGAAAGATCTGCTGCTGGTCTTCAAGGTATCGATAGGTTGCCGCTTCGATAATCCC
>Ga0105239_10001394_pt1 | contig 32377 bp, 22 predicted proteins | sample KBSC44metaG_FD_92761 | JGI IMG/M metagenome (GOLD analysis project Ga0105239, IMG submission 92761) | Corn rhizosphere microbial communities from Kellogg Biological Station, Michigan, USA - KBS C4-4 metaG | ecosystem: Host-associated > Plants > Roots > Rhizosphere > Soil | place: Michigan, USA...
TGCAGAACTGGAATGTCGACGAGACCTATGTCCCTACGCTGGGGATGGAGATGGCGGCGGGCAGGAATTTTTCGAAGGATTTCCCAACAGATTCCAACGGGGTCATCATTAACCAGGCGGCGGGGCAGGTGATGGGGGGAGGGGAAGTGATAGGCCGTAAACTATAAGAGCTGGAGAGCGCAACCAGCAAGAAGTTAGATGAATATCACGTGGTAGGTGTAGTAAAGGATTTTAATTTCAATTCCCTGCGGCAGGTGGTGACGCCGGTGGGATTATTCCTGCACGAAGACCGGGGAAGCATCGCATTGCGGGTCGACAACGGCAAAAGCGCGACCCGGATACTGACGCAGGCAGAACAGGTCTGGCAGAAAATGGCGAACGGGCAGGAGTTCAGCTATGTCTTCATGGACGACCAGTTCAATTCCATTTACAAGGCCGAACAGCGGATGGGAGGGATATCCTTGTCGTTCTCCCTGCTGGCGATATTTATCGCCTGTCTGGGTCTGTTCGGTCTCGCGGCCTATGCGGCGGAACAGCGGACGAGGGAGATCGGCATCCGGAAGGTGCTGGGGGCCAGTGTGAGCGGGATCATCACGCTGCTGTCAAAGGATTTTTTGCGGCTGGTGCTGGTGGCTGCCGTGTTGGCCTTCCCCTTATCGTGGTGGGCGATGCATAGCTGGCTGCAGGACTTTGCTTACCGGATCAGCATTGGCTGGGAGGTGTTTGCGCTGGCCGCTGCTCTGGCGGTGTCGATCGCGCTGGCAACGGTGAGCATTCAGGCGATAAAGGCGGCGCTGGCCAATCCCGTGAAGAGTTTACGGTCGGAGTAGGGCCGCGGCAGTACCGGTTGCCCGGCGGCACCCGGCCTATGTTTGCAGTAAGATTTATATTACCTTAGATGCAAGCACCGCGTTATGAGCAAATCTATGCAAAGCAATTCCCGTAGTATTATTGAGACCATTTTGGTGCTGCTGTTGTTGTTGAGCCTGATGCTGGCCCTGTATGATGTGGTCAAGGTCTTCTTTGGCGTCCTGACTTTTGCGCTGATCTTTTCGGTTTCTTTTTCGGATATATTCGAGCGGCTGGTCCGCCTTATCGGCAACCGGCGGAAGCTGGCGGCTGTTATCTACTCTATACTGCTTGTGGCGATCGTCGCCCTTCCCGTCATCATTATCGTTGGGGCCGTGAGGGCGCATATCAGGGAGGCTATCGAATGGATCGGCCGTATCAGGGCCAGCGGTGTTCCGCCACTGCCGGGCTGGATCGTAAAGCTTCCGGTCGTCGGAGAGGATATCCAGGCCTTTTGGCAGCAGCTGCAGGATAGTCCGCGCGATACTATAACCCACCACGAAGAGCAGGTGCGGATGCTGCTGCGTCATGCGCTGACCAGTGGGGTTGGGATGATCAGCACCATTTTGCAAGTAGTCGTAGGGATCGTCATTTCCGCATTCTTTTTGGTCTCGAAGGACAAGATATTACAGCCGATAAGGGCTACCGTCGCGCACCTGCTGGGGCGGCGGGATGGACTGACGCTTCTGTCGGCCACTACACAGGCCATTAAAGGAGTTTCCATCGGGATGATGGGGACGGCCTTTGTCGCGGCTATACTGGCGTGGATCGGGCTGGCGATAGCGGGCATCTCTTTCTCCCTGATACTGGCAGGGGCGGTCTTCTTCCTGGTGCTGATACAGGTGGGGCCGTTGGTGGTCTGGGTGCCGCTGGTGATCTGGGCGGCCATGCAGGGGCATACGGCAACGACGGTGTTTTTGGTCATCTATGGGGTAGGGCTGCTGCTGGTGGATGGTTTTTTAAAGCCGGTGCTGATCGCTCGCAGCGGTGGGAGATTACCATTTCTCGTGATGTTCCTGGGGGTGATCGGGGGGCTGGCGGCCTGGGGGTTTACGGGCATGTTCAAAGGAGCCATTATCATGGCCGTATTTTATACTCTTTTTACTTCGTGGTTACAGAAAAAGCGGATGGCCGCCAGCTGACGCTGGCGGCCATCCGTTGGCGCCTTTAGCGCGACTCGGCTGTCGGGCGGGCGGGAGCCGTAAATCCTTTCTTCATTAGTTCGGTTACCTCGCTGATGGCGCGCTCGAGCTGGTTGTCCCTGCCTTGCGAGCCCTGGGTCAGGTCCTCGGGAACGAGGATATCGGGGTCGACGCCATGGCCTTCCCTGAACCATGTGCCATCGGGGTTCATCATACGAAAAGTGGGAACGGTGACATTCGCGCCGTCGATAAGGCCGGGCGTGCCGCTGATGCCGATAAGACCGCCCCAGGTGCGTGTTCCGATGAGGGGGCCAAGGCCTGCTTTACGGAAATAGTCGGGGAAGGCGTCGCCGCCGGAGCCGCTCCATCCATTGATCAGCATGACCTTGGCGCCAAAATTACCTGCCGGCGGAGACTGGAAGGTCGCTCCGTCCCGGGTGGCCCAGAAGGCCAGCGGCTTGCGGTTCAGCATCTCGATGAATCGGTCAGGGATCTGGCCGCCGTTGTTGAAACGTTCGTCGATGATCAGCGCCTTCTTTTCGAGCTGCCCCGTGAATTGGCGGATGAGCTCGTTCTGTCCGTCGATGCCCGTACTGGGAACATGAATATAGCCTACCTGTCCGTTGGTGGCGGCTTCTACCCGCTGTCTCTTCTCTTCTATCCAGGCCAGGTTGCGCAGGCGGAACTCCGAAGGCATCAGCTGGACAATTACCGTCTTCGCGCCGCTGAAGCTGGCGCTGGTGTTGTAGGTCAGCTCGACCGATTTGCCGGCGAGATTCACGAATGGCGCGAAGACGTCAGTCTTCGTCGTAAGGGGGATGCCATTCACGGCAAGAATATAGTCGCCTTCCTTCACTGGCACGCCGGGAAGGTCCAGCGGCGAATGGGCCTCTGCATCCCAGGAGGCGCCGCGGATGATCTTCTTTATTTTGTAATACTCTCCTTCGGGAGTCCAGTCGACGCCGAGATAGCCGACCGAGGCGCGTTTGATCTCTTCGAGCGCTCCACCGCCGTGATAGGTATGCGAAGAGTTGAGCTCACCGATCATCTCCCCCATGATAAAGTCTACTTCCTCGCGGGTGGAGGCTTCGTCGATCAGCTTACCGTATTGCGTGCGAATTTTCCCCCAGTCGACGCCGTGCATATTCGCGTCATAAAAATAATCCCGTTCGAGCCGCCACGCGTCGGTATATATCTGGCGCCATTCCTCGCGGGGCATCACCCATTGCTGCATCTCGGAGGTACGTAGCTTCTTTTCCATCTTCTGACCTTCGTCCGCGGCGACGATGAAATAGCCATGATCTTTTTCGACGATCAGGTGCTTGCCGTCTGCGGCCAGCTGGTAGCGGCTGATGTCTTCGAGGATCGTCTTTGTCTTGCGCTTTTCGAGGTCGAAGAATCTTAATGCCTGGGCCTTTGACCCTGAGCCGGTATTGGGCTGTTGCAGATAGAGCAGCTTACCCTCGGCCGCCTGAAGGTTGGTAAAATTCCCCGGATCGCCGGGCAGCACGATCAGGCGGTTTTCCAGGCCTTCGAAGTCAATCTTAACTTCGGGTGTCGAAGGCTTTGAAGCCGGGGGAACGGTAGGCGCGGAGGGTTTGGCGGCTGGAGGAGCGGCGGGAGAGGCTGTGATGGCTACGGTATCATTTTTGGGATACAGTGGGGAGGGTGTGGTCTTTTGCAGGACGATCGCCGCGAGCCTTGTAGAATTAGGATAGATGAACGTATTGTCCAGGTCACTGTACAGCGGTTCAAAGGACTGGTTGGTAGCCACGAAGACATATTTGCCCGACGGATCGAAGACCGGGCTGCTGCTGCTGTAGAACGGAGAGGTCACCTGGTGCAGCTGCCTGCCGGTATAGTCGTAGATAAATACCGCACTATGGGTATTGGGGAGGTCGCGATCATAGGTCAGCCAGCGGCTGTCGGGAGACCAGCTCGCCTTGAAGGCCTGCAGGGGTCCTTCGGTCATATAGCTGCCATGGTCGACCAGGGTTGTCTGGTCCGTGGTGCGGTCATAGATATATATCTTCATCGCCTTGTCGATAAAGGCGATCTTTTTGCTGTCGGGTGACCAATAAAGATTATAGCGGAAGCCTGGGCCATAGGACGTCAGCTTCTTCCCGGGGGTGTTCTTCCCTGCTTCGCGGAGGGTGAGCTCGTATTCGCCCGAGCGGTCCGACCAGTAGGCGATATATCGGCCGTCCGGCGACCAGGCAGGGTAACGTTCGGCAACACCGCTGGTTTGCGTAAGGTCGATGACCGGTCCGTCCTCGGCAGGCACAGCATAGAGATCACCACGGGCTTCGAACAACACCTGTTTGCCGTCGGGACCGATGAATAAATTGTAAATAAGCTTTTCCGTTGGCTGAAGGCTGGGTCGCAGCGCTGACTCGTCGCTCACCACCTGGACGGGCACCTGTTTGTACTGGTGTGTGCCCAGCGTATACAGATACAGGGAACCTCCCTGTTCGAAGACGATGTCGTCGGGTCCTAGGGAGGGATAGTGCACGTCAAAGTCTGTAAAGTGGGTCAGCTGGGTGAACTTTTTGGAAGCGATGTCATACTCCCAGAGGTTCATTCTTTTTTCTTCTCCGCGGTCCGAGAGAAAGAAGATGCTGTTGCCGTGCCACATTGGGAGCTCCTCGTCCGCGTCTGTACCAGCGGAGATGTTCTCATCTGCGTAGCCGCTGAGGTGGAAGAGGTGGATCTTGCCGGCCCAGCCGCCGCGGTAGCGTTTCCAGTTGCGGCCTATCTGTGAGGTAAAGGTGAAAGCCAGCTGCGTGCCGTCGGGGGACAATGAGCCGTATTCCGCATAGGGCATGGGCAGGGTTTCGACTGGCCCACCTGCGACACCAATGGAAAAGAAACGGTTGAAGCGTTCGCGGCCGCTCTGACGCCCGGAAGCAAACAGCAGGCGTTTGCCGTCGGGATACCAGTCCACGACCCTTTCGGCGCCGCTATACCAGGTGATGCGGGTGGGGATGCCGCCCATCGTTGGCAGGGTATAGATCGAATTATTGCCGTCGTAGTCGGCCGTGAAGGCGATGGTGTTGCCATCGGGCGAAAATTTGGGGAAGACCTCTACGCCGGCGGGCGAGCTGAGGTGGATCGCTTTTCCGCCTTCCTTGGGCACGACCCACAGGTCATTGGCATAGGTGAAGACGATCTGTGTGGCAGACACGTCGGGATAGCGGAAGAGGGCGGCGTTGATCTGTGCTTTTGTCGCGGTGACGAAAAGGCAGACGAAGGCCAGGGAGGTTATAATTTTTTTCATATTTTCAATTATTGGATGATCCGGCAGGACGCCGGGACGATAGTTATAAAGATAAAACATTTAACCTATGATGAAAGTAAGGCTCATAAGGGCTGTCGCTATTTCTGGATTATTGGTATTGGGACTGTGTGGACGGTCGCAAAACAAGATCGTAGTATACCAGACCGATTTTGGCTTAAAGGATGGGGCCGTGTCGGAGATGAAGGGAGTGGCCATGGGCGTTGCGTCCGACCTGAAACTCTTTGATCTGACCCACGAGATACCGGCCTATGATATATGGGCGGGCGCCTACCGGCTGCAGCAGACCGTACCCTACTGGCCCGCGGGGACGGTATTCGTTTCCGTTGTAGACCCTGGCGTGGGGACGGCCAGGAAGTCGGTTGTGCTCAAAACAAGAACGGGTGTGTTCATCGTGACGCCGGACAACGGGACGCTGACGCTGATCGCCGAATCGCTGGGGATAGATGCGATCAGGGAGATCGACGAATCGGTAAACAGACGGCCGGACTCGCGCAAGTCCTATACCTTTCATGGCCGGGACGTATACTCTTATACCGGCGCCAGGCTCGCGGCGGGAGTGATCAGCTTTGAGCAGGTAGGACCCCTGCTGCCAAAACAGGAGGTCGTCTCCATACCCTATCAGAAGGCGGAACTGAAGGGTTCAGCCATTGCAGGGACTATTCCGGTGCTGGATGTGCAATACGGCAATGTATGGACGAATATACCGGGTGATATGTTCCAGCAGCTGCACGTTGCCCTTGGCGAGATGTTGCAGGTGCGCATCCTCCACCAGGGGAAAGAGGTCTATAAAGGCGAAATGCCCTATACATCGACGTTTGGCGCCGTGCCGCAGGGCAAGCCGCTCGCCTATCTGAACAGCCTATTGCAGCTGGCTTTCGCGCTCAACCAGGGCGATTTTGCTGCGGCCAACAAGATCGGCAGCGGCGGCGACTGGCAGGTGGAGGTGCGGAAGAAGTAATAAATCAGCGATCATGACCTTTTATGAGCAGGAAGTAAGGAGACTGAGCATCCTGATGTATCCCAGGCCCGAGCTGAGCCGGCGGATCATACAGGCGAAGGAATATATTGACCTGCATTTTCAGGGACCGGTGGATCTGGGATCGATAGCTGGCAAGGCCTTTCTTTCAAAATTTCATTTTCTCAGGCTATTCAAGCTGCACTACGGGATGACACCTCATCAGTACCTGACGGCGGTGCGTCTGCGGGAGGCCAGGCGGCTGCTTGCGGAGGGGCTGCCCGTGTCGCAGGTATGCGGGGCGGTGGGATTCGATAGCGTCTCTTCCTTCAAGGGGCTCTTCAAGCGGTACTGGGGAAGGACGCCTTCGACGCTAAAAAAAGCAATTTTAGAGACGGGGCCGGCGGGAAAAGTTTGATAGCTTCGGGACATGAGAATAGCAATAACACCAGTAATGGTCGACGACCAGAAAAAGGCGCTCCACTTCTATACGGAGGTGCTGGGATTTATAAAGAAAAGGGATATCCCGATGGGTGAGCATTCGTGGCTGACCGTGGTCGGGCCGCAGGAGCCGGATGGCACTGAATTGTTGCTTGAGCCGATGGGTTTTGAGCCGGCGCGTGTGTTTCAGAAGGCCTTGTTCGACGCGGGTATACCTGCTAATATGTTCCAGGTGAAAGATATACAGGCGGAGTATCAGCGGCTGCAGGGGTTGGGAGTGGTGTTCAAGATGCCGCCTACGCAGATGGGGCCTTCTACGATAGCCACGTTTGCGGATACCTGCGGCAACTATATTCAGATATTTCAGGTTTAAAAGTACAGCTGCACCATATGTCTCCAGTACCTGGCCTTGTGGGATTCCCCGTCCCAGAGGTGCAGGGCGTTCCAGATACCTTTTTCCCAGAGGGCGTTGCTGATGGCGCGGTTGTTGTCGATAAACACGTCCTTCTCTCCTACCACAAAGACTATCTCCAGCGCTTTCAGCTGCTGTATCAGGATGGGGTCGTTCAGGTTGGGGATGAACTGACTCGGCATGTTGTAATAGATATTCTCATCGCGGTAGCCTTCGAAGAGGTCCTCGAAATGTTCCATCTCGCTGGTAAGGTCATAGCGGCCGCTGAGACCGACGACTTTATGGAATAGTGTGGGGTGTTTGAAGGCGAGGTTGGCGGCATGGTATGCGCCGAGGCTGCAGCCGGCGGCGACGATGGTAGGATGGGGGTTGGTCCTTTGGATGTGGTCGAGGACTTCGAAGAGGATATATTTCTCGTATTGCAGATATCGCAGGATGCGTTCAGCCGGGTGCAGCTGTTTGGAATAAAAACTTTCCTTGTCCACGCTGTCGACGCACCAGACCTGGATAGCCCCGGATTCGATCTTCCTGCGGAGGGCTTCGATCACGTGCCAGTCTTCATAGTCGAAAAAGCGGGCTGTCCGGGTGGGGAAGAAAAGGATGGGTTCGCCGGCGTGGCCAAAGACCAGCAGCTCCATGTCTCGTCCCAAAGAGGGGCTGAACCATTTATGATATTCTCTTCTCATGGCGTCCGGGCGGATAGGTATTGCAAGAGTATCTCTTTCCATAAAGCATAGCCTTTCTCGTTGATGTGCAATCCATCGGGGTCCAGAAATTCTCTTTTCGGATAACCGGAGTTATCGGTCATCCTATTATAGACATTTATAAAATGCAGATTGTTGCCTTGCCTTTTGATCTCTTCTTCAATAATTCTGTTCGTGTAGCGGATGCTGTCGATAATATTCCAGCGGGTAACGCTAGGTTTTATGGAAATAAAGGCCAGCGGGATGTCGCCAAAGCGCTGACGGGTGCGGGTGACCAGCTGCTGAAAGAAGATGAAGACCTCTTCGGGATGGCGTCCGTCGCCCAGGTCGTTGTCTCCGGCATACACGATGATGGAGGAGGGGTGGAAGGGGGACAGCAGGCGGTCGAAGAACCAGTCGCATGCGGCAAGGGTCGAACCGCCAAAACCGAGGTTGAGGGGCTGGTAGGGTGCAAAGTCCTCATACAGGCTTTCCCATAGCCGGATGGATGAGCTGCCGTAAAAAAGCAGTTTAGGATCGTAGGTCAATGACGTCCTTTCTTTTTCCAGCCGCTGGACTTCGTTTTCATACCAGATCATATATGGGGTTTGTCTACCAAATATAAGCGGAAGAAAGGATAACGGGCCCGATCGGTCAATTGATAAAATTAAGATAACGGGGCAGCTGGTTAAGACAATGGTGGCAGCTGCCGCGTATGATATTCATTCAGGCGGGCAAGCATGGATACAAGCTGCTGCTTTTCTGCTTCGTTCAGCGTGGCAAGGAATTCGGCGTGGATCGGGGAGAGCTTCGTGTAACCCTGCAGGAGTGTTTGTTTGCCTTTTTCCGTGAGGCTGAGAAGGGCGGAGCGTCTGTCGTTGGCATCGGGTTTCTCTTTGAGGAAGCCCTTTGCTGTCAGCCGTCTGGTGATCTCAACGCCGGTGGACCCTTCGATAAGCATCTCGTTGCAGAGCTGCTTTTTGTTGGGGTTATTCATGATGGCTGTCTGGACAAGTATGGAGAACTCCTGGGGTTTGGTAAAGCCGAGGTATTTGACGATGGGTTTGCAGCGGAACTGCACGATGCGGTGGAGCCTGCTGATAAGCAGGAGGCTTTGGGCCGTGCTATCGAGCTCGGTCGGGGACCCGGAGGTTGCGGATGACGCTGGGTGGCTGGATACTGGCGCCGGGGAGAGTTGGCCGGATGTTGGTTGGCTGGATGCTGGAGCCGGAGATGGAGTGGAAGCCGCGGGTGGCGCTGCCGCGAGTACCCAGCGGGCAAAACCGGTAATATCCCCGTCGGGATATTGGTTAAGATACTCTTCCCACTTTGACAATAAAGGCATTATGGAGGACGCCGATAAACCCATTACACCAATTTTGATGTAAAATATAAAAAATATGGGACAAAACTGCTGCATATTAGGACAATATTGTTTATTTTTATTCTCCCATTAGAACAAAATTGTTGTATTATGGAAAACATATTGCTCGGTTTTATCCTTTTCTTTTCCCTTGGGCGGGATTGGCAGGTCTATCTGCTGGATGTCATCGACCTGGTGATCGAGGCGCTGGAACCTGACGCGCGCTGTATATAAGCGACTGTTGCATAGACCTCCGCAACGTATATTTGGACTATGAAACAATTTTTATGGATCGTGGCGGTATCGGCAGGGGTATTGACATGCGGCCGTACAGCAGCACAACAGCAACAACAGGCTTTTGATTCTGCGGGTATAGTAGGCGGGCCTCTGAAGCAAGTGCCGGGGCAGTTCTCCTTCACGGAAGGGGCGGCGGTCGACGGAAAGGGGAATATCTTTTTTACGGATCAGCCAAATAACAAAATATGGGAATACCGGTTGGACGGGCAGCTGGTCCTGTTCATGGACAGCGCGGGTCGTTCGAACGGGATGTACTTTGACCGGAAGGGCCGGCTCATCGCCTGCGCCGATGAGAACGATCAGCTATGGGCGATCGATAAGAATAAGAAAGTAAAGGTCTTGCTCATGGATCTGGGCGGAAGACGGTTCAACGGCCCCAATGATCTTTGGATCGACCCGCAAGGGGGTATCTGGTTTACGGATCCCTACTATCAGCGGGACTACTGGACGAGGACGAAGGCGGACCTGGAGGCGCAGAACGTTTATTACCTGGCTCCGGGGGCATCGCAGGCGGTGCTGGCCGCGGATGGTCTAAAGCAGCCTAACGGTATCGTAGGTGCGCCGGACGGGCGTTTCCTTTACGTTTCTGACCTTGGCGCCGGGAAAACCTATAAGTATCAGATCGGGGCGGGTGGCCGGTTGTCGGGCCGCGAATTGTTCTGCAGCAAGGGCTCCGACGGGATGACGCTCGATGCACAGGGCGATGTATATCTGACTGGCAATGGCGTTACGGTATATAACGCGTCGGGCCGGAAGGTGGCGTATATTCCTGTTCCGGAGAAATGGGTGGGGAATTTGTGTTTTGGGGGCGCCGACAGGAAAACATTGTTTATTACAGCATCTGCCGGGATCTATACGGTTCCGATGGTGGTTCGCGGTGTGGAATAGGGGTGAGATGAGGGTACGGGAAGTGGAATAGGGGGTACGGGAATAGGGGTGAGCGTAGGGTCCGCGGCGCAGAGGGTCAGTGTGTAACCAGGAACTGTTCGATCATTTCCCTATAGGCCTGCATGGTGTCTGGCTTGGCTACCACATCCTGGGCGCCCAGGTTAAGGCACTCGCGGTAGAAATCCCTTACCTGGTAAGTAGAGTAGACGATGGTCGGGATATTTCTGAACCTGGGGTGCGTCTTCAGATAGACCAAACTTTCTTTTCCTGTCATCCTTGGCATGTTCTGGTCAAGGATGATGAGACCGGGGAGATCCTCATCCGCCGCATTGTTCAGCATAGCAACCATTTCAAGACCATTCTCGGCGTTTTCGACAACGGTCTCATTGTCTATTTCACGGAGTAGCTCTTCAAAGATCTGACGATCATCCGCGTCGTCGTCTACCAGTAAGATTTTTTTGTACTTCAACATAACCGGTTTTTAAATATGTGCCGTTCTTCAATAGGTGTGGGGGCCGCCGTCGGCTCAAGAAGGTCAGTGTTTTTTGGGTAATATCCATTCGAAAATTGTCCCTTTTCCTTCTTTGCTGTGGACGGTGATAAGGCCATTATGCCGCTCGATGATCTTCTTAGTAATCGCAAGACCTATGCCCGTGCCTTCAAAACGGTCTTTCGAATGAAGTCGTTGAAACAACTTGAAGACATCCTCAGCGAACTTTTCCTCAAAGCCAATGCCGTTGTCACTAAGGGAAAAGCGGTAGTAGCTGCCATCGGGGTCGGGAGGGCTGTTAAAATCCTTGTCCCGTATGCATTCTGCATCCAGTCGTATAACGGGCGGTACTCCGGGTCTGGTAAATTTTAGTGCGTTGCTAATGAGATTGTGCAGCACCTGGCGGAACTGTCCGGGCTGAATATCGATCTCGGGCAGGTCGCCGGTGGTAACCTGTGCATTTTTCTCCCGGATGCTTACCTCAAAGTCGTCCACTATCTCTGCAAAGACGGCCTGGAGGTCGGTTCGCCTGAAGAAGGAGACCTCGGCGGAGAGCCGGGAGAAGTTGAGTATATCGATGATCAGCGCGCGCATACGGTCGGTGGAACGGACGATCTTATTGAAATATGTCCTGATGTCCTCGGGCAGCTGGCCGTCATACCGGTCGCGAATGGCTGTGGCGAACATATGGACCTTTCTCAGCGGCTCCTGCAGATCATGGGATGCGATGGAGGCAAACTGCTGCAGCTCGTGGTTGCTGGTTTCCAGGGCTTCGTTCAGCTGTTGCAGCTGGGCCGTCCGTTCGACCACCTTTTCTTCCAGCACCTGCTTGGCGCGGGCGATCTCTTCACTGGCCGTTTTCAGCTCGGTGATGTCGAGCATAGAACCCAGCATGCGATAGGGCGTACCATTGGCGTCATACAGGATATAGGCACGGTCGAGGATATGTGCATAGGTGCCGTCTTCTTTGCGGAAGCGGTATTCGCGGCTCCATTGGGTCTGGTGGCCATTGATCGCAGCATAGATGCTATCTTCTGTTGCGGCGCGGTCATCCGGATGTATTTTTATCAGCCAGCCATTGCGGTCCGGCGGCTGCTCCGACTGCCCCTGGCAAAAACGGTTGAAGAACGTGTCGCTCCACCAGACGATATTATTGGCAAAGTCCCAGTCCCAGAGCGCGTCATTGGTGACGCGGGAGACAAGGCGAAACCGTTCTTCGCTGAGGGTCAGCGCCCGTGTCCGCTCGACCACCTTGTCTTCCAGCTCTGCATTCAGCTTGCGGAGGGTTTCGCGTGCAGAGACCAGCTCCATATAGTTCGAGCGCAGCTTTTCTTCGGCCTGCTTGCGCTCGGTAATATTGGTAAATGTAGCTACGAAGCCGTCCATCATTTTTACGACGGTGACCTCGTACCATTTATTTTCTTCTTTGAGCCGGAAAAAGCCGTGGTGATTGCTCTCTCCGTTGACGACCTGCACATATTTTTCGAACAGGTCGTGTGTCATCAGGAGGGGCAGCTGTTTTTTCAGGGAGACCCCTTTAAGGTCTTCGTTCGACATGTGAACCATGGCGTTGGCGGCGTAGTTGGACGAAAGCAATGTAAAATCAAGGATATGGCTACCGTCGCGTCTGGACTGGAAGGCAAAGATGGCGCTGGAGCTGGAATTGTAGACTCCCCGGATGATATTGTTGAGGTCTGTGATGGCGGTGATGTCAATGAATGCGATGATCACACCTTCCTTCTTACCGTCGTGGGTGAGATAGGGCATGATACGCATCAGCAGATTTTTTCCTCCGACCAGCTGTACCTCCTTTTCCAGGGGCCTGCCCGTGTTGAGGACGGTCTGGGCGTCACCCAGCAGCGTTTCTGAGCGGATATTGTTTGAGATATGCGTAAGAGGCCGGCCGATATCAGATTCGATGAAATTGATCATCCTGGAGGAGGCTGGGTTGAATTTCCGGATCCGGAGCTTATTGTCGAGGAATACCTGGCCGATATCCGTGCTGCGGAAATAGTTGTTGAGGTCGTCGTTCAGCTCGAGCAGCTCTTTTATCTTCAGCTGGTGTTCGGTGTTGAGGGTGATCAGCTCTTCGTTGAGGGACTGCAGCTCTTCGTTGGAGCTCTGCAGCTCTTCATTGGCGGAAAGGAGCTCTTCGTTGGTGGACTGCAGCTCTTCGTTGGTTGTCTCGAGGTCCTCGATCGCCAGTTGGAGGTGGTTTTTTGTCTCGCTGAGTTCGGATTCCAGGGCGCGAACGTATTCCTCTTCGTGGCCGTTATGCTGGTTTCCGTTGCCATTGCCGTTGCCGTTGCCGCAGAGGATCCCGTTGCTCTCATCGGCAGCCGTCTCCCGTATGGCCAGCATGGTATAGAGCTGCGTGGGGCTGGAGCCGCGGGGTCGGATGAAGATCTCCAAAGACACCATTTTGTCATCCTTTTGGTAGCGGATATTGCGGAGGTGCGCTTTTTCCTTTGTTTTCTCCGCCTTCCGGATCTCGGCGCTCAGCAGGATGGAAATGCTGGATGGCACCATGCGAAGCAGGTTGAGGTGCAGTTGCCTGCGCGGCAGGGTCAGGAATTTTTCGTAGGGGCCGATCGTCTCGCGAATTTCGAAGTTGGCGTCCAGGTATATGGCGACAAAGGAAAGGTCTTCAGTTAATACCTGTCTGAAGTCTTCCCAGAGGATCGATTGCGAGCGGGTATCCTTTGGCGGGGTAGTCCTTGTTGTGGCGCCCCGCACGGTATAGTTTTCAGCCAGTCCCTGATGGTAATAATAGCTTGGTTTTGTTTCGGCTGTCTTCCGGTAAATCTTCCACCGGCTGCTGATCTCCGTGACATCTTTTTTGAGCAGGCTGGAGTTTTCGCTCGGACCCAGAAAGATGAATCCGTCCTTGCCGGCCGAGAACAGCAACAATGAAAAAATGCGTTGCTGCAGGATCGGGCTGATATAGATCAGCATATTCCGGCAGCTAACCAGGTCGTTGCGGATAAAGGGCGGGTCCTTTATGATATTGTGTCGAGCGAATACGATCTGTTTGCGCAGGCGGGGAATGATCGTATACGTCTTGTTGGTGCGGGTAAAATATTTCCGGAGCAGGCGGGGCTCGATATCGTTCTCGATCGACGCCGGGTATTCGCCTGCTGCAGCGAACTGTATGGCCTCCGCGTCTATATCGGAAGCGAATATCTTTACGCTCAGGTCCCTGGGGCTGTTTTCCAGCACCTCGTCGATGACCATGGCGATGGTATAGGCTTCTTCGCCGGTGCTACAGGCTGTCACCCAGACCTTGATCGTATCGTCGTCGTCCTTGTTGTCGATGATGGCGGGGATCACCTGCTCCTTCAGGATGTCGAAGGCTTCCCTGTCCCGGAAAAAGCGGGTCACGCCGATCAGGAAATCCTGTCCGAGCTGTCGGACTTCCCCCTTATTGTCCTGAAGGTAGGAGACATATTTGTCCGGGCTGGAGAAATTGCCCTGCATCATCCGCCTGCTGATGCGACGGAGAATCGTTGGGGTCTTATAATAGTGGAATTCGACGCCCGACTCGCTTTTTATAAGGTCAAAGACCGACTTCAGAAATTGCTCGTCCTTTTTCTCGTTGCCATAGAGAAAGGCAGGCGGTTGGGAGATATGGTCGAGTATCTCGTTGCAGATAGCGGAAGGGGGCAGAATGAAGTCGGCGTTGCCGGCGGTGATAACGCTGTTGGGCATACCGTCGAATTTCGCTGTCGAGGGGTCCTGGACGATCACCAGACCGCCTTCTTTTTTTATCGCTTCCGTTCCTTTCGTTCCGTCGGTGCCCGTTCCGGACATGATGACGGCGATGGCCTTGCTTCTCCGCTCATTTGCGAGTGAGTTAAAGAACACGTCCACGGCGTTATTCGGCGCCTTCGGATTGGTCTTGTCAGTGAGCCGCAGCTGGTTATTCTGGATGGTGATCAGCTTGGTATTCGGGATCACGTAGATACATTTCGGTTCGATCTCCTGGTGGTCTTCCGCTTCGAAGACCTTCATATCGGTATGACGGCCGAGCAGCTCTACGAGCAGGCTTTTATAATCGGGCGACAGGTGCTGGATGATGATGAAGGAGAGATGGGGTGTATTGGGCATGCTGTCGAAGAACTCATGGATGGCTTCGAGGCCGCCTGCAGACGCTCCGATCGCGACGATATAATGATCATGCTTATTTATGGCTGTATTCATATAAAAAGCTCCTGAGTGTTTAGGCGACCGACAGTTGGTCTTCCGACCGGGGAAGGGAGGTGCCGTTTACGGTCTGGCGCCAGATCTGGAATGAATTTCGGGGAATCATAATTGGGGTTGGAGCTCATGTTTTTCGATCCAGTTGTTAAAGGTTAAAAAAGTGTCTTCGGCCGCCGCTATTATCTGGTGGCGCTCTGCGGTCGAAAAGGGTTGGTTGAGGTAAGATTTGAAGGTCGACCACATATAGCCGGTCTCTGCGCCGTATCCGTTAAAGAAAGAGAGACACCGGGTGGAATCCAGCGAACGGCAGATCATCCCGGCTATAATGCGCCCGCCAAGGGTGCTCCCTTCGAGGACGTACATGGCACCGAGCGCCCTATGAAAAGAATCGATCACCGGCAGCCGTTCGCAAAGCTCCGGCTCGGGTACGGGCAGACCGGACTCGCGGATATCCCAAAGAATATATTCGGCGCGGCTCCTCCGGTTGATGTCCGGGAAATTGTCTTCGGTCAGGTATTGACGGATCAGCTGTTCTACCGGGGCATAGAAGCCGTAAAGCCTGTTCAGCATATGTATATAGTCTTCGTGGTTGGCGATCTGCTTCAGGGCGATGATCATCTTCTTTTCCGAAGCACTGTGTGCTTCCTCAGTGTATTCCTTTATTTCGTTTGTCAGCATACCTATCATTTTTGCGAATTAATCAAAGGTATATGTCCGATAGTGTAGAGGCTGTAGAACGCTTGTGGAAATTGTTCCACAAAAATGGATTTAACTTCGTTCAGCCTTTGATCTATCTTGCTATTACTTATGGACAATCGTAGAGAATTTATCAAAAAGGCGGCCATTCTTGCTGGCGGTACAGGACTCACCGGTGTTCTGCCTCCGTCTATCCAGCGGGCGCTGGCCATTGACCCGGCCGCCGGCAGCACCTGGCTGGATGCAGAGCACGTCGTGATCCTCATGCAGGAGAACCGTTCGTTCGACCATTGTTATGGAATGTTGCAGGGAGTCAGGGGGTACAGGGACCCCAGGGCTATTACCCAACCGGGAGGTAATCCTGTCTGGCTGCAGTCAAATGCGGAAGGGGAGGTCTATGCGCCATTCAGGCTTGACATCAAAGATACAAAGGCTACCTGGATGGGGTCTCTGCCTCATTCCTGGAAGGACCAGACGGATGCGCGCAATGAAGGGAAATACGATCAGTGGCTGTCCGCGAAGCGATCGGGGAATAAAGACTTTGCGTCCATGCCGCTGACGATGGGATATTATGACAGACGGGACCTTCCTTTCTATTATTCACTGGCGGATGCATTTACGGTAGCCGATCAGAATTTCAGTTCGTCGCTGACGGGTACCACACCCAACCGACTGCATCTCTGGACGGGTACTATCCGGGGTGAGGCATTCGCCAGGGCAAGGGTTCGCAACGAGGACACGGACTATGGGGTGGAAGCGTCCTGGGCCACATTTCCCGAGCGGCTGGAAGACGCTGGCGTCAGCTGGCGTGTCTATCAGAACGAGCTAAGCATCTACCAGGGTTTCCAGGGTGAAGAAGATCCCTGGCTGTCCAATTTCACCGATAATCCTCTCGAGTGGTTCACCCAGTACCGGGTACGGTTCTCCCCGGCCTATATGGACCATCTGCCGGAGATTGTAGCAGATCTTAAGAAGAATATCTCCGGACTGGAGGCTAAACAAGCCGCCGCGCCTTCGGACGATGCTGTCAGACGTCAGCTGGAAGAGCGTCAGGCCATTCTGAAGGTTGTGGAAAAGGATATGGCCGGAATTACGCCGGCGCAATGGGAAAAGTTCGACCAGCGGACAAAGAACCTGCATGCCAGAGCGTTTACGCGCAACAGTGGGGACCCTGATTTTCATTCGCTTGACAGCATGGGCTATATGGATGGCGACCAGGTCAGGGAAATGAAAGCGCCGAAAGGAGATGTATTGTGGCAGTTCAGGAAGGATGTCGGCTCAGGCAATCTTCCGATGGTTTCGTGGCTGGTGGCGCCGGAGAATTTTTCCGATCACCCCGGAGCGCCCTGGTATGGCGCGTGGTATGTCTCTGAAGTGCTGGATATCCTGACAAAGAACCCCGAGGTCTGGAAGAAGACCATCTTTGTCCTCTGCTACGACGAGAACGACGGCTACTTCGATCATGTCTCACCGTTCGTGGCACCGGACCCTTCGCGTCCTGAGACGGGCCTGGTTGCTATGGGAATTGACGCGGCGCCTGAATATCATAGCCGGCAGGAGGACCTAAAGCACGCCTCCGAAAAAGACGCCAGGGGAGGTCCTATCGGACTGGGATACCGCGTGCCGCTGGTGATCGCTTCACCGTGGAGCCGCGGCGGCTATGTCAACTCGCAGGTATCTGATCATACCTCCATATTGATGATGCTGGAGAAGTTAGTCCACCACCGTACGGGTAAGGATATCCGCGAGACGAATATCAGCGGGTGGCGCCGGGCCATCTGCGGAGACCTGAGCTCGATGTTCCGCCCTTACAACGGGGAGAAGATCGTCCTGCCGGAGTTCCTGGGGCTTGCGGAGACATTGAAGGGTATCAACAAGGCGCAGTATCTGGGGCTCCCGATGGGATATAAGAAGCTGACAGCGGAGGAGGTTGCGGAGGCCCGCCGGGAAGGCTATAAATGGAAGGGGCTGCCGGGGCAGGAGAGGGGGACCAGGAGATCCTGTGCACTGCCCTATCTGCTGGGTGCGTGGGTGCGGGTGACGGATGGCAGTTGCGAGCTGGGTCTGGAGGTTCGCGGCGCGGCCGGGGCGCCTTTTACGGCGTATATGGGAGGGAGTATCCGCAACTATGCGGTCAGCTTCGGGGTGTTGACGGATAAATTCATGCTGGAAGACGGCAAGTATGACCTGCGTATACACGGGCCCAACGGGTGGTTTTGGGAAATGAAGGGGGGCGTGGGTGAACCCGACCTAGGAATGCGGCTATGGATCGAGGATAGTAAGCTGATCGTGGGAGTCGATCCGGCGGGTGCTGGTCTTTTATTGAAGATCACGGATAATGCCTATGGTGAGGGGATGATGACGCGCAGGTTAGATCATCCTGATAAGGACGGGGGTTTTGGCGTCCATCTGCCCTTGCAGAAGCACCGGTGGTTCGATTATACGATCAGGGTAGACGGCCATGAAGGGTGGCTGCGGCGATTTGCCGGGAGGGTGGAGAACGGCCAGGATGGGATGACGGACCCGGCGATGGGTTAATTTATGGGAAGTGCGGTCCCGCTATCCTCCTTATATTTATCCCTATCAATGTTAACATATGAGAAAAATTACGCTATCTTTTGTTGTGATGATGGGAGTTGTCGGCGGGTATGCGCAACGGAATGCCCCTGCTACACCGCCTCCGGCTACACCGCCCGTAGAGAAGATGCCGCCCGGCAGCAGGGTACTCAATATCGACTCGTCGGTCACGACACATTCGCAGGTGACGATAAAGGGACAGGTGGTTCCCTATGACGCTACGGTGGGCACTATGCCTGTATGGGACGAGGAAGGCAAGCCGATCGCAGGTGTCTTTTATACCTATTATGAACGGTCGGATATCAAGGACCGGGCCGCGCGGCCGCTGGTCATTTCTTTCAACGGTGGTCCCGGAACTCCGTCGGTGTGGATGGAGATCGGATATACCGGGCCGCGTCGCCTGAATATCGACGACGAGGGATATCCCGTTCAGCCTTATGGCGTGAAGGAGAACAGCTGGTCGATCCTGGATGTTGCGGATATCGTCTATCTGGACCCGGTGAACACTGGCTTTTCGCGGGCCGTGAGCGCGTCCATCCCGACCTCGCGTTTCTTTGGCGTTAACGAGGACATCAAATACCTGGCGCAGTGGATCGCGACGTTTGTAAGCCGTAAGAATCGCTGGGCCTCGCCCAAATTCCTCATCGGCGAGAGCTATGGTACCACCAGGGCCTCAGGGCTTGCGCTCGAGCTGCAGGAGGCCCAGTGGATGTACCTCAATGGGGTCATCCTGGTCTCGCCTACTGTGCTGGGCATCGAACGGAGCGAGTTCGTACAAGCCTCGCTGCGCGTGCCTTATTATGCGGCAACGGCCTGGTATCACAAGGTCCTGGGGCCGGACGAGCAGCGTCGCGACCTGACCGATCTGTTGCCGGAGGTAGAGAATTTTACTATCAACGAGCTCATACCGGCGCTGGCCAGGGGTGGATTCCTGGAAGACCCGAAGAAGAAAGAGCTGGCGGCAAAGATGTCGAAGTATATCGGGTTGTCGGAGAAGGTGATCCTGCAGTCTAATTTAGTTATCCCGTCGAATTTTTTCTGGAAAGAGCTGCTGAGGGACAAGGGCTATACCGTGGGCCGTCTGGATTCGCGCTACAAGGGCATCGACGAGAGCGATGCCGGCGACAGCCCGGACTACAATGCCGAGCTGAATTCCTGGAATCACGCGTTCATGCCCGCTATGAATGTCTATTTACGTGAGGAGCTGCACTACAAGACCGACCTCAGCTACTACCTGTTTGGCCCGGTGCGGCCCTGGAATAACCAGAACGATCATACGGGCGAGAATCTCCGGAAGGCGATCGCCGAGAACCCTTTCCTGCACCTGATGATACAGTCAGGCTACTATGACGGCGCCTGCGACTATTTCAATGCGAAATACAGTCTCTGGCAGCTGGATCCCTCCGGCAAGCTGAAGGACCGGTTGTCCTGGGAAGGCTACCGCAGCGGGCATATGATGTATTTGCGGAAGCCCGATCTCGAGGCTGCGACGGAGAGTCTGAGGAAGTTCATAAAGGGGGCGCTGCCGAAACCGGGTGAGTCGGCAAAGTACTAATGTCGATCGATGCTAGTGCGTCGATCGACGAAGATAGACCAGGACAAGCTTTGACACCGGTGTATTGCTTTTCTCGGCAACCGAGTCGATCGGTACGAGCACGTTTGTCTCGGGGTAATACGTTGCGGCACAGCTGCGAGGGATGGGGTAGGGAATGACTACAAAACGGTGTGCGACGCGCTGGATGCCGCCGTGGTCATTATATATATCTACAATATCGCCCTTCGCCAGGCTCTGTTCCTGCATATCGGCCTCGTTGAGGAAGATGACGCGGCGCTCGTTGTATACTCCCCGGTAGCGGTCGGTGAGTCCGTAGATGGTCGTGTTGAACTGGTCGTGGCTGCGGATCGTCATCATCATGAGCTGTCCTTTTTCCAGCTGGATCTCGCGGGGGTTGGCGATATTGAAATGCGCCTTCTGGTCGGGAGTGGCGAACTTGCCTTCGCGGGCGCTGTTGGGGAGATAAAAACCGCCCGGTTCGCGGACCCGGAGGTTGTAGCTGCCGAACCCGGGGATGACGCGTTCGATGTCATCGCGGATGGCGTCGTAGTTGGCGAGGTATTTATCCCAGTTGATCCTGGTGCGGCTGCCAAGCGTGGCACTGGCTAGCCGGCAAACGATGGCGGGTTCACTGAGCAGGTGTTCGCTGACGGGGTTCAGCACTCCCTGGGATGACTGGACCACGCCCATGGAATTTTCGCAGGATACGAACTGTTCGTGGCCGCCGGTGAAGTCGCGGTCGCTGCGCGCGAGGCAGGGCAGGATATAGGCTTCTTCGCCGTGTATCAGGTGACTGCGGTTGAGCTTCGTGGATACGTGAACGGTGAGCTGGCTGCGGCGGAGGGCCTCGGCGGTATAGGTGGTGTCGGGTGTGGCGGACAGGAAATTGCCGCCCATGGCAAAAAAGACTTTCGCCTTTCCTTCATACAGGGCTTTGATCGAGTTGACGACGTCGTAGCCGTGTTGCCGAGGCGGTTCGAAGCCAAAATTGTCCCGGAGGGCATCCAGGAGCTTCTCCGTTGGTTTTTCCCAGATGCCGACGGTGCGGTCGCCCTGGACATTGCTGTGACCGCGTACCGGGCAGGTGCCGGCGCCGGGCTTGCCGATGCTGCCCTTGAGGAGAAGGAGGTTGGTGATCTCTTTTATTGTGTCGACGGCATTGGTGTGTTGGGTCAGCCCCATAGCCCAGCAGATGATGATCTTCTTCTTATCCTTTATCATGTCGGCGGCCTTGCCGATGTCTTCGATGGAGAGTCCGCAGCCGCGTGAGAGGTCGGGCAGCGAGACCTGTTTGAGGTGTGCCATGAACTCGCCGTAGCCGGTGGTCCGGTCGCGTATGAATTCGGTGTCGAAGACGGAGCCCGGCGCTTTTTCTTCTTCCAGCCAGAGCAGCAGTTCTATGGCCTGCAGGAGGGCCATATCCCCGTTGAGCTTAACGGGCAGGTAGAGGTCGGTCAGCGGAGTGGCCAGACCCAGGATGCCCTTTACCTGCTGGGGATTATTGAAGGCCATGAGGCCTGTTTCCGGCAGTGGGTTGACGGAGATGATCTTCGCCCCGTTGTGTTTTGCCTTTTGAAGGGCTGTGAGCATTCGGGGCGCGTTGGTACCTGGGTTTTGTCCCATGATAATGATCAGCTCTGCGATGTGCAGGTCGTTGAGCGTGACAGACCCTTTGCCGATGCCGACGGTTTCGAGCAGGGCGACGCCGCTGGACTCGTGGCACATATTGCTGCAGTCGGGCAGGTTATTGGTGCCATATTCCCGCGCGAACAGCTGGTAGAGGAAAGCGGCTTCGTTGCTGGTGCGTCCGGAAGTATAAAAGACAGCCTCGTTGGGAGAGTTCAGGCTGTTGAGGGCCTGGCCGATATGCCGGAAGGCGTCCTCCCAGGAGACAGGCTGGTAGTGGGTTGCACCTTTCGGAAGATACATGGGTTGCGCGATGCGGCCCTGGCTGCCCAGTTCGAAGTCCGTGAATGCGGCCAGCTGGGAGACGCTGTACTTTTCGAAATATTCGGGGGTGAGTCTTTTTGTCGTCGTCTCTTCCGCGACGGCCTTGGCTCCATTCTCGCAGTATTCGGCCATGCCCGAGCGTTCGTCGTCGGGGTCGGGCCAGGCGCAGGAAGGGCAGTCATAGCCGCCTTTCTGGTTGAGGTGGGCGAGGGCCTTCAGACCGCGGCCGAGGCCCGCTTCGCCGATGACATGGCGGAAGCTGGAGACAATGGCCGGGAGACCCACGGCGTCTTTCTTTATTTTCTTTTGATGGAGGTCATTGAGCTGGTCGGGGCTTTCGGCTGATGGTTGGTCCATATAATTCGTTTTATACCCGGTACTTAACCCAGGGTCTTATATCCGGATGCGGCGCGCGCCGGAATAGATGTTGAATCGTTGTTCTCTCAGAAACCCTATGAGGGTGATATCGGATTCTTCGGCCATCTGTACGGCAAGGCTGGACGGAGGTCCTATCGCTGCTATTATTTTTATCCCGGCCATGGCGGCTTTCTGGATGAGCTCAAAGCAGGCGCGGCCGGAGAGCAAAAGAATATTATTTGTCAGTGGAAGGAGGTTATCCAGTAAGGCGTGGCCGATCAGCTTGTCGACGGCATTGTGGCGGCCGATGTCCTCCCGAAGGGAAAGTATTAGCCCCGCCCTATTAAAAAGGGCGGCGGCGTGGAGACCACCTGTGGTCTCAAAAATGCTTTGTTCCTGTCGGAGCATCGGGGGAAGCCCTTGAAGAACATGGGCTTCTACGGGGGGCTGTGTCTCTCTTTCCGATGGTTTGGGGGCGATGAGGGACCGCAGGGCGTCGATGGAGGATTTTCCGCATACGCCGCAGCTGGAGCTGGTATAAAAATGGCGCTGGAGGCGGTTTATGTCGGGGTTGATGGTCTCGCGCAGGCTTATTTTAATGGTGTTGTCGCCTGTCGTCACCGACGCTATGGATAATGCGTCGGGAAGGATCCCTTCGGTGAACAGGAAGCCGATGGCCAGGTCGGTGTCCTGACCGGGGGTTCGCATAGTAATGGAGATACTCTGCTGACGGCGGGCGGCAGCCGGGCCGTATTCGAGGCTGATCTCCAGAGGTTCTTCAACGGCGACGGCGTCAGCGATCTGGACAGGCGCGGCGCCGTTGGTTATCTTTTGCACAGGTAGCAGGGCGACCCCGTTGGCCTTGTTGCTGCCGGCAGGGACGGGTGGTATCGTGGAAAGATTGGGCATAACACTAAGTTACGGCAACCGGACGGAGTCCGGTTCAGATATTTATTATTGCCTCAGCAAAAATTGGGCGAGGGGCTCGCGGAACGGAATTATACAGTAAATTAGGGAATGAATAGACCGCTTATCCTCCTTGCAACTATTGCAGGGCTCGTGTTACCGGTAATTTCTTTTGGTCAGCCTTCCCCCGCTGGTCCATCTTTTTCTGCTGAGGAGATACGCCGTTATGAGACGGAGGCAAAGGCCGTCACGATCATCCGGGATGACTGGGGTGTGCCGCATATCTATGGGAAAACGGATGCGGAGACAGTTTTTGGGCTGATGTATGTCGAGTGTCAGACTGATTTCAGCCGCGTAGAGAAGAACTACCTGGAGATGCTTGGCCGACAGGCGGAAGCGTATGGAGAGAGCTACTTGTATACCGACGTGATGATGCGGCTGATCTATGACAGCGCTCAGGCGGTAGCCGACTATGAAAAAAGCCCTGCCTGGATGCACAAGCTTCTGGATGCTTTTGCCGACGGCGTGAACTATTACCTCTACAAGCACCCCGAAACAAAGCCCCTCGTCCTGGGAAGATTTCAGCCCTGGTATCCGCTGTTATTTACCGACGGCAGCGTGTCGGCGACGAGCCTTGGGGGCGTGAGGCTGGATGAGATAAAGAACTTTTATAGCAAAAACCCGGTGATGGGGATAGCTCCCATCCGGAAAGTGTCGGCGATCGAGAGAATGGTGTTGGCGGACAGGGGGATATTGCCGCCTGCGGCGGAGCCGCAGACGGGGGGTAGTGTTTTGGGGGGAGATGGGCCGCCGGCTGAATGGGACGAGGAGAAAGGCTCCAATGGTTTTGCGCTGGCGGGCTTTAGGACGGCATCCGAAGCAACGGAGCTCTATATCAACCCGCACGTGCCCTTCTACTTCAGAATGGAGGCGCAGCTGGTCAGCGAGGAAGGACTGAATGTATATGGGGCCGTGACCTGGGGACAGTTCTTCATCTACCAGGGTTTTAATGCACACTGTGGATGGATGCATACCTCGAGCTATGCGGACGTCGCCGACCTGTATGAAGAGAAGGCGAGCCAGGGCGACAAGGGCTGGGTCTATGAGTACGAAGGGCAGAAGAGGCCGGTGACGGCGAAGCCGTTCACCGTCTATTATAAAAAAGACAGCAGCCTGGAGTCGCTGCCGGTAACGGGGCTCTATACCCATCATGGTCCGGTGATGGCCAGCCGGGATGGAAAATGGCTGAGTCTCCGGGAATACAACCGTTCGCTGAATGCGCTGATGGAGGCCTGGCTGATCACCAAAGCGAATACTTTCGACGAATACAAGAAGGCAATGGACATCCGCGCCAATACGACCAACAATACGGTCTATGCAGATGACCAGGGCAATATCGCGTACTGGCATGGCAACTTTATGCCGAAGCGGGACCCTACCTACGACTGGTCGTTACCGGTAGATGGCTCCATTGCCGCTACGGAATGGAAGGGATTGCATGAGCTGGAGGAGATCGTGCACGTCTACAATCCTGCTACGGGATGGATACAGAATTGCAATTCTACGCCTTACAGTCTTTCCGGGAATAGCAGCCCCGAGCGCAATAAATACCCGGCATATATGGCTCCTGACGGGGAGAACTTCCGCGCTTTGAATGCGGCCCGGTTGCTGAGCGGCGCCTCCGAATTTACGCTTGACAGCCTTGTCTCCAAGGGCTATGACCGCTATCTGATGGCCTTTGACGTCCTATTGCCGGCCTTGTTCGAAGCATATGCTTCGGCGCCGGATTCTACAAAGAAAAATTTACAGGAAGCAATCGCCGTATTACAGCGATGGGATCGTCGTTCGGACACCCGGTCAGTCGCAACGACGCTGGCAGTGGAGTGGGGGATGAGGATGATGCAGTATATGCCGCGCCCGAGGACATCGGAAGAGGCGTCGAACGCTGTAGGAAATATACGGGCGGAGCTGGATCATTCTACCGGAGCCCAGAAAACAGGTGAGCTGAGCGCGGTGATAAACGAGCTGAAACATGAATATGGTACGTGGAAGGTCAACTGGGGTGACCGGTGCCGTTATCAACGGCTGACGGGGAAGATCGTAGAGACCTATGACGACGCCAAACCCAGCCTTGCGGCGGGCCTGGTGCCTTCTTCTTTTGGTGCTCTGCCGTCCTTTGTGAGCCGGGTGATGCCGAATACGAAGAAGCGGTACGGGTATTCGGGGAACAGTTTTATTGCGGCGGTGGAGTTCGGCAAGAAGGTCAAGGCAAAGACGATCGTGACGGGAGGGGAGAGCAGTGATCCCGCATCGCCGCATTTCTCGGATCAGGCGACGATGTATCTTTTTGGCATATTTAAAGATGTGCTTTTTTATAAGGAGGATGTGCTGAAGAATGTGGAGAAGAAATATCAGCCGGCGGAGGAGTAGAAATTTCCGCCATCAGACTTTGTGAACCATTTTGTAAACCGCGCGGCGTTTTGAGGGGTGTCGCGCGGTTTTTTTTGTTATTGTTTGCTAAAAAATATAGTAAATTGGTTGTCCTAGATTGAATTTTTATGAGGCAGGAGATGGAGGTGGACGGCCATTAGGCGTAGCAGAATACCAGATCGCTGGTGTGGTGCCGGTAGAGCTGACCATATATGTTTTTTCAGTGATAGGATTTGATGAAAAAGGGGATAAATAATGAGTAATAAAATGAAGGCGAGGATAAATCCCAGCACGAATTTTGGGAATCTCTCCCCGAGAATACAAACATAAAACACATCGTATGAAATCAACGCGTCAAGACAAGACAGCCGGAGAAAAAGGGACAACGGCGGCAAGCAGTGGAGTATCGGGAAGCAGTGGAGGGGCTTTGGGCTCCAGGGGGACAGGGGGCTCAGGCGCCGACGGCGGTTCGGACGCCGGCGGCGGTTCGGGTGCTCATGTCATCTTATCGGGAAGTATGCGGGCCGTTAGACCCGGGGCGAGCGTGCTGGGCGTGGCGGATCCTTCCGAGTGGATAGAGCTAACGATAAAGATCCGGCGGAAAAAGTCGTTGCCCGACGTCACAACAGCCGGAGCCGGGGCGGCAGGGCCGATCAGCCGCACTGAGCTCGAGGCGCAGTATGGGGCGGCCCCGGCTGATATGGAGCAAACCAAAACCGTCCTTACAAGGCTGGGCCTGAAGATATTAAAGGAAAACCTCGCCAGCTGCAGCCTGCGGGTCGGCGGCGACGCGGAGGTGATCGAAGCTGCCTTTCAGCTAAAGCTGTTCCATTACGCCCACTGGTCAGGCAACTATCGGGGAAGGAAGGGTGATATCATGATACCGGCCGAGCTAAAGGATATCGTTACCGGGGTATTTGGTCTGGACACCCGAAGCATGGTCAAAAGGAGGCTGATAAGAAGAAGGAGGACAGCGCTGGACCTGGCAGAGCGGGCTGCGGCAAGCCGGTCCTGGTTCTATCCGGCAGAACTGGCGTCGATATATTCTTTTCCGGACGGCAACGGAAAGGGGCAGACGATAGGGCTGGTGGAGTTTGGTGGCGGTTATTTTGAAAGTGACCTGGCGACCTTTTGTCAGAACGCAAATATCTCTATGCCGTCCGTCCGGACGGTCTCTGTCAACAATACGCCGACGAACCAGAAAGATGGGGCGGAAGGGGAGGTGATGCTCGATGTAGAGGTCGTTGCGGGCGTCTGCCCCGCGGCAGACATCGTCGTTTACTTTTCCTCTTTTGACGAAAGCGGGTGGGTGAATGTTGTCGATACGGCGGTGCATGATCAGGATAGCCAGATATCGGTGTTATCCATCAGCTGGGGATACGCCGAAGATGCCCCCGGCGCCTGGACCCCTGCGGCGTTGAACTCCATCAACGATACGCTAAAGGCGGCGGCTTTACTTGGCGTCACCATCTGTGTCGCCTCGGGGGACGATGGGTCGGACGACCAGGTCGGGGACGGACATGCGCATGTGGACTTTCCTTCGTCCAGCCCTTATGTGCTGGCCGTAGGAGGAACGACGCTGAAAAGGTCTTCGACGGGTGTCGTGACCGAAACGGCCTGGAAGGACGGGGACGGCCTGCGCCAGGACAACGGCGGCAGCACGGGCGGCGGGGTAAGCACATTTTTCCCTCGTCCCGACTGGCAGGCGGCGACGATCGGTTCGGTCAATCCCGGGAGTATTGACGGCAGGATAGTGCCCGACGTGGCGGCCGATGCCAGCGCCAATACCGGCTACTGGATGGTGGTCGACGGCCAGGGTGGGGCAAGTGGCGGGACCAGCGCGGCTGCTCCATTGTGGGCGGCACTGATCGCACGCATCAATGCGACCTTACCCAGTCCGGTGGGATACCTGAACCCGTTGCTATTCCAGCAGGGGGCTGACGGAACACAGCTGGGCGTATCCGGGTTCCGGGATATCGTCTCGGGTGACAACAGCACTGCCTCTATCGGCGGTTACCAGGCAGGGACAGGATACGATGCGGTCACGGGGTGGGGAGTGCCCGTAGGCACGGCGCTGCTCAACGGACTAAAAGGATTAAAGAACGGCTCCGGCGGTTCCGGCAGCAGCGGAGGTTCAGGTGGCTCCGGCAGTTCCGGAGGTTCAGGTGGCTCCGGCAGTTCCGGCGGCTCCGGTGACTCAGGAGGATCAAGCGACTATGGGGGGACCGGTGGCGGCGGCCGGTAGCGATCAGATCCGTACAACGGGTGTCCGGATCCGCGCGTCTGATCAGGCGACTACCCGTAGAAGTAATTGTCTGTTAGTCTAATATGGATGTGGCATGACATATGTGCGGGTAACTGAAACATATGTGCATGCTTTTTCATTTTTTCAGGACCGCCTGTCGAAACCTCACCCGAAACAAGTTCTACAGTGCTATCAACGTCATCGGTCTCGCCATGGGCCTCGCTGTTGGCATCATGATCCTGTTGTGGGTCCAGGACGAGCTTTCATACGACAGATTTCATGCGAACGCCGATCGGATGTATAAGCTGAACGCACATCTGGGGCAAGGCGCTTCCGAGCAGGTATGGGACGCACCCGGTCCCCTCAGCGTTTTTGCAAAGGACGTTCCGGCGGTAGAGAAGGTCGTAAGAGTAATGAGCCGCGACGAGCCGCTGGTGATCTACTCCAACGGCAAAAAATTCATTGAAAAGAATGCCGCCTTCGTAGACAGTAATTTTTTCTCCTTTTTCAGCTTTAAGCTGCTGCAGGGGAATGCCGCTTCCCTATTTCCCGATATCAATTCAATAACCCTCACTCAAACAGAGGCGAACAAATTCTTTGGTGCCTCTGCCGGCTCGACTTCCACAAATGAGGCAATCAGCACAAACTTCATCGGTAAAACCCTCGAGATAAACAAGGAAAGATTTGTTGTGTCCGGTATCATGGCTGATCCCCCCACTAACTCCTCCATTCACTACGGCATCTTATTCCCTATGAAATGGTATGGCCGTCAGTTCACAGCCGGCGGCGGCAACATGAGCTGGAAAACGATCGACGAAGACCTTGGCGATTATAGCTTTGAGGTATATCTACAGCTAAGATCACAGGCCAGCGCCGCTGAGGTAGGCGACAAGCTCAGCAAGATCTACTGGCAACACCGCAACCAGACCAGCGGTACCCGGTATACGTTGCAGCCGCTGACTTCTATGCACCTCGTAGCAAGGGATGGCAATACCAGCGCCCTGCAGATCACGCATATATTTCTGATCGTAGCCATTCTTATACTGGTCATTGCCTGTATCAACTATGTCAACATCTCGACCGCCCGTTCGATGCTCCGGGCCAAAGAGGTGAGCACGCGTAAGATCATTGGTGCCCGCCGCAGGCAATTGATCGCACAGTTCATTCTGGAGTCGACTCTCCTGTTCGCGCTGGCATCCCTTCTCGCCTTCGGCATTATTTACCTGCTGATGCCTTTTTATAATGATATCTCCGGCAAACGTCTGCGCTTCAGCCTGTCCTATGGCAGTGTTTGGCTGGTCATAGGCTGGACCATTACCGGTACGCTGGCTTTATCCTCCATATACCCTGCTCTGCTGCTGTCGTCATTCCGGCCAATGCAGGCACTGCGCGGTCAACTGATAGCAGGCATCGGCAATACTGCATTCAGAAGAACGCTGGTTATTACACAGTTCGTTGTTTCTGTCTGTCTGATCATTTCTACCATCGTAATAGGCGGACAGCTGAGCTATATCCGCGAGAAAGACCTTGGATTTGACAAAGAGCAAGTATTCTCTTTTACACTTGACGACAGGATGCTCCAGCATTCTGACGCCATCCGCGCCCAGATGGCAAAGGGTCCGGACGTACTGGCGGTAGCCGGCTCGCAGAATTCAATAGTGAATACCCAGGATATGACAACCGGAGACACAGACTGGGAAGGGAAGGATCCCCAAACCCCTATGCTGGTGCACGTGAACCGTATTGACGAGCATTTTTTACCACTGCTGAAATTGCAGCTGGTCGCCGGTCATAACTTCACGGGCAGCAAGGCGGATTCGACACATTTCATCCTGAACGAGGCGGCGGTCAGACACACGGGACTCAAGGACCCCATCGGCAAACATTTCAAACTGTGGCAGACTGATGGCATCATTGTAGGCGTGATCAAAGATTTCAACTATGCCTCATTGAAAAAACAGATAGAACCAGTGGTATTCTCCTATGAGAAAACGCTAAACACGGTAACCGTCAAGACAACTTCCAAAGGCGCTGCGGCCGCTGTCGGTGCTGCAAAAGCCATCTGGCGTAGCTATGGTTCGGAATATCCGTTCGCCTATACTTTTCTGGACGCCGATTTCGATGCACTATACCGAGCTGACCAGCGTACCGGCAAACTGTTCAACCTGTTCTCGCTGGTGTCCGTGCTGATATCCTGTCTGGGCCTGTTCGGTCTGGCGACTTATACTGCACAGGTCAAAACAAAGGAGATGGGTATCCGCAAAACACTGGGCGCAAGCGTCGTTCAATTGACGGCACTACTGGCAAAGGAATTCGTGCAGCTGGTACTGGTGGCTTTTGTTATTGCGTCGCCTCTCGCATGGTTCGCCATGCATTACTGGTTGCAGAATTACTCGTACCGAATTGACATAGGTTGGTGGATCTTTGTCCTTGCAGGAGCGATCGCCATTGGCATCGCCCTGATCACAGTAGGCTACCAGGCCATCAGCACGGCCCGGGCGAACCCGGTAAAGAGTTTGAGAGCCGACTAAAACGCCGGCACAGTCGGGGGCAGTGAAGTTGCCAAAAAATTATGGATCGAGGGGGTCGCGACCTGGTAAAGGAATATGAGCCGACGGACCCGCGCGGGATGTTCTCCATTCGTTATAACAACAATGCACAGGTGAAGGAGATCCTGCACGAAAGAAGGGTGGAGCTGGCCTTTGAGCACCAACCTACGCGGAGAACATCCTCGATCCGGTGAAGAATACCGGATATTGAAATCTGATCATGATGATCGTGGGGCGGCCTGTGGGCCGCCCTTTTTTTATCTGGCAAAGGGTGTGGTCAGAAGGAGGGCAGGAACGAAGGTGGAATAACGGTAAAAGAAAGATGTGGACACATTTAAATTTAATATATATTTTTAAAGGGAGTAAAATCCTTAATTTTAAAAGGACCAAAACACATTATTTTTTAATTGAAACTAACGCGAAGAGAATTTCTCCAACGGTCCGGACTGTTGGCCGGCACTACTTACCCGGCAATGATGGCCATGGGGTTGATACCTGCTGCTCCTGCCCACGAATTTCGGCCTGAAGGCACCGGTGAAGGAAAGCATGTCCTGATACTGGGGGCAGGTCTTGCCGGGATGGCCTCGGCCTACGAGCTCACGAAATTAGGCTATAACTGCACCATCCTCGAAGCCAGGGACAGGGTAGGGGGTCGGTGCTGGAGCGTCCGCAAAGGGGCGGTCAATGAGGAAGCCGGACCGGGCCCGCATACGGCGGCATTTGATGAAGGGTTGTATTTTAATGCCGGTCCTTCCCGGATACCGCACCACCATGGCCTGACGCTGCACTATTGTAAAGAGCTGGGGGTGTCTATTCAGGTGTATAATAACGTAAATGAAAATGCCTACTACTATAGTGAAGGAAAGGGGCCATTGTCGAACAGGAAGATCCGGGTACGGGAAGTGCATAACGATATGCGGGGCTGGATGGCGGAACTGTTGGCCAAGGGATTGGACGGCGGTAAGATCGAAATGACCATGAGCAGGGAAGATACGCTCAAGGTAGTCGAATACTTGCGCGCGGAAGGGGGGCTGGATATCGACAAACTATACAGGGCCTCTGCACGAAGGGGATATCTCGAACCGCCGGGCCCCGGGGACCGGGAAGGTCGCTTAGGTGACCCGCTGGCACTGATGGCCATGTTACAGTCGGGGCTGCTGGACCCCGACTTTTACAACGTAGCTGAATATACCTATGAGCTGCAAGGGACTTTGTTCCAGGCGGTTGGAGGAATGGACAGGATCGCTATGGCGTTTCAGCAGCGGCTGGGGCATCTTATCCATCTGAATGCCGAAGTCAGCTCGATCCGGAGCCTTGATGACGGCGTCAAAGTAGTTTACAGGGACAAAACAGGGGAAAAGAGCCTGCAGGCGGACCTCTGTATCTGTACGATACCCCTGCCCGTTCTGAGCAATATCGATCATAATTTCTCTTCGGATGTCAGCCGGGCAATAGATTCTGTGGTATATATGAATACGGGAAAGATCGGGCTGCAGTTCAAACGCAGGTTCTGGGAAGAGGACGAGGGCATCTATGGAGGTATCACGCATACGAACAATCAGCTGACCCAGCTATTTTATCCATCCAACGATTACTTGAGCGGTAAGGGAATTTTGATAGGATATTATAACTTTAATGACAAGGCCGTAGCCACGGGTAACTTATCCTACCAGCAGAGAGAGCAGTTCGCGCTGGACAAGGGCAGTCAGATCCATCCGCAATACAGACAGGAATTCGAGACCTCTTTCCCGGTCAGCTGGCACAAGACGAAATACTCGCTGGGGGGCTGGGCCCTGTATTCGCCTGAGGAGCGGCAGACCTTGTACAAGCCGATGCTGCAGCCGGACAAGCAGGTCTACTTTGCGGGTGAGCATATGACCTATCTGAATGCCTGGATGGCGGGCGCACTGGAATCGGCGAGAAGCGTTGTTGCAGCCCTGCACAGCAGGGTGACGGGTCAGCGGTTCTCCTATCCGGCGCTGGGGAGTTGAGGCTGAGGGGGGAGTAGAGACCATTGGATCTGGGGAGTTGAGGCTGAGGGGGGAGTAGAGCCCATTGGATCTGGGGAGTTGAGGCCTATGAACACATGAGAAA
>Ga0105239_10001395_pt1 | contig 32362 bp, 29 predicted proteins | sample KBSC44metaG_FD_92761 | JGI IMG/M metagenome (GOLD analysis project Ga0105239, IMG submission 92761) | Corn rhizosphere microbial communities from Kellogg Biological Station, Michigan, USA - KBS C4-4 metaG | ecosystem: Host-associated > Plants > Roots > Rhizosphere > Soil | place: Michigan, USA...
GACGATACATCCAGAGACAAAAGACAGTACGGTAATCGTCACTTTAACGGATTCTGGATATTGGGAAAAATGTTTGTCAACGCTTCATCAATTGCGTTCACGAGGGAACTGGACGGGAGATATCGTGGTTTTGTCGGTGGATTTTGACATACCGGAAGACAAAATCAAAGAGCTTCAAATCATTCATAAACGCATTGCACATATCGATCATCTTCCTTTATGGGAAATCTGGAAAACACACCCCATCCCTCCAAAAGACGATCAACGTCATTACAAGAAAGTGACTCAGTGGGACAAACTTCAAGTATTTTCTGCCTACTTTATGAAATGGAAGCGTGTCATGTTTATTGATGCGGGGATGTGGATTATGAATCCGATTCAACCGTTTTTGGAATTACCGTACAAGAAAAAAATTTTGGCGCCAGATGATGCTGATCCTCATGACAATGGCAATCGAATGGAGTGTCAGTTTCATTTGGATTCCAACACCAACGTCAAAAAGATGTTTCAAAACGAATTCGGTTTAGATATTTTAAAGAAACGTTATTTTTTGAATTGTGTTTTCATCTTTGATACGTCGTTAATTCACACCGAAAAAGTGCATCGAATGCGAGAATGGATGTACAAATATCCGATCATGGCATGCAATGAGATGGGTGTGATGAATTTGTTTTTTCACAATCACTGGGAACCATTTCCGTTTCGATCTCGCTCAGGGGATCACTATTTGTTTGCTTGGTCGGAAAGTTGTTGGGGCATTCAAGGGAGCAAACCACCAAAAGCAAAAGAATTCTGTCTTCTGAAATATCCAAATTGTCCGTCTTAAATTTACCGGAATAAGAAGCAAAAAAGCAGAATTGTGTAGTTATAAACCATTTTCTTCTGTTGTTCGTCTCCGTTGTCCCAGCACACTATGTTTAACACGGTTCCACATTTTCATTTCATACACAAGGCACGAGACAAAAATTTACTCGATACAACAAAAAAAGAGAAGTTTTTTCCGATGAGCGATCAGTTTTTGGCAGAAAGTCGACCGACAAGATGGAAAATAAAGATTCTGTACATGAGTTTGTTTTGCAACTCGCCAGTTTATGTGGGCATCAAGGGCCATTAACCGCTGAACATGTGCTTGCTTCGTTTAAAAGCATGGATGCATTTGCACGCGCGTTTTTCATCATTGTTGAAGATAACAATTTAAGTGACACCGTAGCTGTGTCCGTGCTCAATGAATTCCTCGAAAACGGATTAAAAGAACGCATCAACGAAATTGATAAATCACAGACATTTTCGCATTGGGCTGTCCAGGAATCGCAGACATTTTTTCATTGGGTTGTCGAGGAAAATTCTTACGGACTGGGCCTTCATCTCATGAATCTCGACATCGTGAATGTGAACGTTTTGTGTAACCGTGGATTTCCCGTCTTTCAGACGTTTGACCTAAGGTTTAACAAACCGATAGGTAAAATTTTGTCATTGCTTCGACTCATACTTCAAAAGACAAGCGAGGCAACGATGAATTTGGTATTCAAAGACACTGATATTTTCTACCATATTACACGTCACATCGTAGGATTACATGAAGTGGATGCGTCGAGAATGTTAAACGTCCTTTTGGAATTTGCAGGACTCGATGACGGATTTATTTTAGAACGCGAAGGTTCGTATTCGGAGGATTCCTTATTTGACATGTTTAATCGACACTTGATCAATGCGCGTCCTAATGTGCGTCCGTCAATTCAGGCATTCTTGAAGCGATATAATGAACAAATGACTTACAAAAAACAGTTTCTACCGATTGTAAAACCGCATGTACTACGATGCTTTAATTCTATCGAACCGTTGTGGGACATTGTCTTTTCATATTTTAATCGTCATCGAGTCTCTTAACAGTTTGTTTGTTTTTTACAAATGACAGCGAGGCATTGGTTATCTTGTTCTTCTGCTTCTTCTTGGGTACAAAACATCAATTCAACACCGTTTTGGACGCCACCGCGTTTCACATCGTAAATGTCAACTCGAAGTGATTTGAAAACTAACGATTCGTATTTCTTCAACACAGAGACGACTGAGTGCGGCTTTGCTGTCGTGCTCGGATCAACGGTTGGATGAACACCCAGAGATACGAGCGCTCTGACTAAACGCAACTCTGGAAACGTGTCTTCTTCTTTTTCTTCTTGGTCGTTTTCGTTGTCATTCTTGTCTTTTGTATCGTGTTCGTCTTTTGTATCGGGTTGGTCTGCCATCTCGACAGCCGATCTTAAAGCGGCGGATGCTTCAAGAAAACTTTTTTTTTCATCGTCCGTAAAGAGATGAGATGTCATATTGTAGGCAAAGCGTAATTCATCTGGAGTCATGCTCCTGAAGACGCGTTCAATACGATCTCGCTCACTTTCCTGCATCTTTTAGGTTTCTAGTTTGCAAAAAAAAATGAAAAAAAAAAAGAGAAAGCCGGACCGAGATTTGAACTCGGATTGCGGGAGTCAAAATCCCACGTACTGCACGTTTTAGCGAAAACCGTTATACTATCCGGCCTGTATCTGTTGCAAACCAAACAACAAAAACATTTACATATATGCCACTAAACACAACAGAACGCACAAGTCTTGGCGACACACCGTCTCCCATACATATCGATTGTCTCGTCGAGACAAATCAACGTAGATACTTGCTTGTGTATCAGCATACGTGCAAAGCTGCGAAAGAAATCCACGGTTTGGATCTACAATCGGCCGATAACAACGAATCAAATCCATCGCTTTTTGTGCACTGTATTGGTGATATTTGATTAGATAGGCAGCAACGATTGTCGGTGAACGAGAGATACCTGCAAAACAATGAACCAACACATTTGATTTCAAAGACGATGTCAACTGTTGATGAATCCAGTCTGCTGCATCGTCGAAACTTTTCATTATCTGGGCATCTTCTTTGTCTTCCATTTGAATCCATTTGTCATATTTATGGTCTGGTTTGATCTCCAGCACAGTTAAGACATGTGTCCATTGTTCTCGCTCACGCCATTCCATGTCTGACGCACTCTCGATATCCGTAATTCCGATGCGTTTGACCAAATGATTCCATTTCAAACGACACCACTTCTTGTCATAATCCGGATCATATAATTCGAACGACATGTTATGTTTTGTGTAAAAAAAAACAAACGAGAAAAAAAAAGAGAGAAAAAATACAATCATGTCCACGAATTCATTGAGGCAACACCAGTCCCTTGTACGCAAAGGAACACTTGAGTGGCAGATGGATCGGATAAATTGTCATTTATACTGTAGTACAAACCGTTCTTAAACACGGAGGGACAAATATCATTGACGTCCATGCAAGAAGGATGCAGTAAAAAGCCATGTGCCACGGAACTATTTTCACTCGCGGTATACAAGACTCGACCTTGAGTGTGATCTATACGGTTTCCACACAAAGAGCATAACCAACCGTCATAATGGGACATCATTATCCATGAATTTCGATCGAAATGATAGCAAAGAAGAGGTTTTTTTCCACAGCAATACGATTCGATTAGAGTACGCAAGTCTGGCAAAATGTCGATCGCATGGACAAGTGTTTCCTTAAACTTGGTATTCATTAAACTATAAAAGACCATTTCTTCGAAATACGTCCGCGCCAAATACAGTGATTTCTTGTGCATTTTTGTGTGATACGACGTGCAAAGGGAGCTACAGCCGTGCGTTGACAGCGGGCAAAAGTATCGCTCACTTAGGTATCGGTCGTTGAACTCTAAATCCTTTCGGTGCAAGTTCATCCAATAATTAACAACTCGTTGCCGCTCATATCGCAAAACAAAAAGCTCTTGCTTTTGCTTCGCCAACAAAAGCTTTCGTCGTTTTATGGAACAGTGAAACGGCAATGAACGAAGTTGTTCACGATGTCGAATGAACAGTTTACGGTCGTCGGCATCAAACGATACATGAATGGCTTCGATTTCTTGTTTGTGATTCGTTATGAGTGCATTTCTTTTCACTGACCGCCATTTAAGTTCTTCATCGTTCTCTGCTGTATACCAGACACGAAAAGACATTTCGAAACAACAAAAGAAAAAGAAATACTGTTTTTTTGTTTAACACACTTTCAGATCCGGTTCAAATATGTAGTTCGAATATGGTATAGTGTGTTATTCTAACGGACTCAATGAATATTGCAACACAAGAGGATACAAGTCCATAACAGAAGACATGTGGTGATTCATTGCATCTTTTAACGTCAGAGGAAAGGCAACGGAATATTTTTTGAATTCGTGTAATTTTGTTTGCGAAACAACTGCAAAATTGTTTGAATTGAATGAGATCGAGATCATTGTTCGGATTCCTTTTCTTCCACCACATCTGTACCATTATATCCTTTAACAACTGTAAAGGGGTTTCTTTTCCAGGCCGTGCTGCAGTCGATTCGACTTCACAAAAACGAATTCCCCCACCATCTAAACAACGATCCGTTAAATCCGTAATCCACAATGCCATAGAGATAGACGTAGATCGTGTGGACGTATCGAACATCATTTGTTCAATCAAAAGACGAAGAATGGATGGAGTCTCGTCGTACCGATTTAACAATCTCAAATCGTGGCTTTCATACAAGTCCAGTAATCGAGCAAACAACGATAAGCGATTGTCATTGTCGCTTAAAACACATTGGTGAAGCGGTGTGAATCCGGAATACCTCATATAAAGACCAATTTCAAATTCTGGATGCATATCTAATAACGCTTGCGCAACCGGTGGTGAAAAACGGCAAGCATATGACAACGCAGAGTACTCGTTCGAACAGAACACAAAATTCATCGCCAACAGAGCATGTAAGAAGCACTGGATAGCATCTCTGCTTGTATTGTTTGCAAGATGGTCTGAACTTGAAATCACAAGAGAAACTCGTTCAAATAAGGATGTTGGGTTGTTAGTGTAAGCTTGTATTGGCAAACCCGTAGGTAAACCTCGAATCACATTGCAACAGTGATATGTGTCTTCTTCGCATAGATAAATTCCACAGCTTCATCGCGAACCCGTTTTGGAAATGAACCCGGGCGCCCTTTTGCAGCCATCGCGCTTTTTTTGTGTAATTTTTTTTCTTTGTTTTAAACACACAAACTCAATTGTTGTTTTGTGATGAAACAACGAATCGCAATAACACAGTTCGCGCTTCGTTAATCTTTTGCATACGGTCGGTGTTGTCTTTTGCGTCGTTTGTTTTGTCGGGATGATGAAGCAAAGCTTGTTTTCGATACGCCGATTGAATGTCCTCTTTAGAAAATGATTCGGGTAAATCGAGAATCCTTTTTGCATCGGTAAGAGACATCTGTTCTAATGAAGAAGAAGAAGAAGAAGAAGACGATTCCTTGTGTAAGTCTTCTTCTTCCTCTTTGTTTTCTTTTTTGTCTTCTTTTTTGTTGTGCTGATCATACTTATCACTCAACGCTAACCAACGTTGTAAATACAATTGATAAATTCCTGTGTGCGTATGAGCCATTTCGAAATGATTCCATATCTGTTTTTCATTTGCGTGTCGATAGCGTTTCGATTTTGCATGATGACAACATAATAAACGTACGTTTGGAATATTATGATGTCGTTGATGTGATTGACATGCTTGTCTTTTGCAGAGCAAAATGTAATGTGCTTTTTTGTAATATTTCGCAGAGGGCACATAAAAACAGGGCCATTCCATTTTTTTATGGTATAAACGAACTTACATTTAATTCTGGTTTACGTACTATTCGTACCATACCATTTATCCAATACACGCGAGCCAAAATTACAATTCAAACGACGATGGTGTTCGTCATGATACGGCGCATCCAGAAACGGAATTAAGTTATATCCACTGTGAACAATGGGCGTATAAACGCCTGCAAGAAGACACCACGCAGAATGGACAACAGGATTGGGTAAAATAAGAAGCGGACCCAGAGCGACGGCGGGTAAATTCAGGAACATCATTTCCCATATCGTGCAATGGATGGCTGTGAAGACTGACGGTTCGATGTGTTGATGATGAAACTTGTGAACAATTTTATAGAGCCAAGGAATCTGATGCACAATGTAGTGCGCATGAAAGAACCATAGTTGTGAGATTTTTTCTAAAGTGATCAGATCTAACAGCAAGTTTAAATAGAAACGGAATGAGGAGTCCGGGTTCGTGAACTTCCAGGCGTCACTCAAATAAAACAGTAGGTCCGACAGATGATAACTTTTGGTGCTTTGTGATAATCGGAACTCCCAGGCGTTGAACAAAACAATCGCTGAAAACAGGATATTCAATATCACGCATGGCCAAAGACATTGAAATTGATGCATTCTCTGTTTTTCTTTCTTATCCGTGGGATATGTAATCATTTTTTGTTGGTACCACTTTGGATTCCAAATATGCAACACTTCACAGAACATCGATGTTCCAATAAATGTGATACCTAATATCAACAAAGGCGTAAGGTAATCGTAATCGTACGCTGCAGAATTCATTGATTGGTCTAGTAGCTGGTTTGTCTTTTTTGGGTCGGCTTTTTTTGTATAGAAAAAATACAAAACAAAAACACAGACAAAAGGAAAGAAAAGAAAACCATGACAACAAAGACGACGGCAATCGACGAGAATACAAAGATTATTGTCATTGACGGTTTAATTGGAGCCGGGAAAAGTACTCTCGTCACCGGACTTCATTCGTATTTGGAACGTTTGGGATATCGAGTCGTGAGCTGTATAGAACCCGTTCAACAATGGATTGACACGGGAATTTTAGATTTGTTTTACAAAGACAAACAACGATATACTTATGCGTTTCAAACGTATACATTCGTCACACGAATTCAATCGATCTTAAAAGCAATCGATGACTATCAAAAGACCAACAACAACAACAACAACAACAACAACAACAACAAACATACGATTGAATATCTGATCTTGGAACGATCCGTATTCACTGATCGATTTGTGTTTATGAAACTCCTGGAAAAAGATTTAGAACCAGCCTTAAAAATCATGTACGCTTCGTGGTTTGATTTACATTGTCAATTGCTACCATTCGATCTGAAAACACAAGCACATTTTGTGTACTTACAAACCACGCCAGAAGAAGCGATGATGAGAATGAACAAGCGCGGACGACCAGAAGAAGTCGGAGCGAAAGAAGACGTTAAAGAGACCAAGACAAAAACAGGCGTCTCACTACTGTATCAAAACGATCTTCACGGTGCGCATCTTGAGATGTTTAAAACCCTTCCCAAAACAACAATTTTAGATCAAAAATTGTGCGCGATGAACTTTGTGTCGACATATTCTCCAGGATTTCAAGCAATCGTGCGTGAGCTGCGATTTGCTTTGCAAATGAAAGAACTGAAAGAAGAGGAAGAGCGAAAGGATACTAAAAAACATGACAAAAACGATTGCGAACGTTCCTATTTAACAAGCTGGGATCGATTGTGTTAAACGTATCACGGCATCAATTTTTAAGAACAAGGATTCCAGACTTTCGTTATTTTCAACAATATATGATCTCATTGAATGTCGTGGTGAATAGATACGTTCGGTATCATGTATTTCTTTTTGTTTTGTTTCTTTTGTTTCTTTTGTTTCTTTTGTTTGTTGTTCTTCTCGTACACAACGACGTAAATAAATGAGAATCCCGCCGTTTTGATGGACAAAATCTATTTGTTGCGGCAAACGACAATCACTAATCACGCATGGTTTGGCATTTATTGTCGAGAGCCAAAGAGATGCTTTCTTTAAAAGAAAATCAGGATTTATGCGATGCGCAATATCCGATATTTCGTGAATTTTGTCACGCGGCGTACATCCATAACGGACATCAATACTGTCTTTTAACTTGCCCATCACTTGTTCCGTCGTAAATTTGTATTGCGACATTGCAATCTCTTTCAAGGGATCTGCTAAACGATACGACGCAAAGTGATACCGGCGCTCCAAATAACGTTCAACTTCTGTCTTGCCACAAGAGTGTGGCGCAACTAACCCGATCAGATAAACCCGCGGGTAAAGACGACGAGTTCGTTTTCGACGTGTAAACACAAGTGTAAACACAAGTGTAAACACGAGTGCACCGATGAGACAAAAGAGGAAGATGTTATCTTGGGCGAGGAGCCAGACATGAAATTGCATGTTGTTGTTTTTTTTGTTGTTGTTGATGATGAAAAAAAAGGAAAAAATAAACCCGTGGGTAAATTATTTGGTTGGAGTGGTGTTAAATTCCACCGCGAGTGATATCTTGGATTTACCCCCGGGTTTATCGAGACAGTTTTCCATTTCGCCACCATACTTTGCAAACACAGCGGACATTTTTTCACCATAAAGTACTGAATAGCATGCTAGTGTTGTTTCCATTTTCGCGTGACAGCGAAGGCCGTAGTAATTTTGAACACTATCATACTTTACAACGGCGTTTGGATCCACCTTTTGGGAGCGAAGCAGAGTATCAATGATTTTATAGTCCGAGTGTTCCAGAGCAGTTTTAGCGTCGTTGAGGTATTGTTCTCGTTTTTTGATGTACAGGCGGTGCCCGCAATACCCGGATACCAGACCGAGGAATCCGAGCAACGACACGGACAGTTTTTTTGCCATGGCCACAAACGTTTTTGCGGATTTAAACAATTTCAAATTTAGAAAAAAAAGAGAAATTTTTCAATCGACACGAACATGTCGTCTGCCACGGACAGTGTCGACACACACAAACACGAAAAGGAAAAAGAACATCAAAACGAACACGACACCAAAGGAAAAGAACGGAAAAAAAAGAAAAAGAAACGTGTTGTTGTTGTTGTTGATCCCGACGCCGACGTGACTGAAACAACAGCCGCAACACAAGAAACAGAGACGACTGTTCCGACACAAGAAACAGAGACGACTGTTCCGACACAAGGAACAGATACGACAATACAAGAACAAGACACGGATCTCCGTGGTGCCAACAAACCCAAAAAGAAGAAAAAACTAAAACAAGTGATCTTTACCAATGTAGACGAAGTGCATCCGGTACCACCACTCGACATCCAAACCGAACACGAAAATGCAACATTGAAGAAAAATGATGATCATGATGATCAAAACCCAGGGGTAAAATTGGAAAAAGAAGAAGAAGAAGAGGAAGAAAAAACGGAATCCCTTGTTTTACCGGTAAAAAAGAAGAAAAAGCGAGTTGTTCATGAAACGGATAAAACCGATCAAGAAAACGATGCTATGTGGCGCATTCCGATTGATGATGCAAATGCCGATCGCGATTACACCTATGCTGAATTATCAGAGAGATTGTTTCGACGTTTAAGACAAGACAATCCACAAATCGATGTTCCGAAACGATCATCGCTACCACCACCCCACTTAGTGCGAGCAACAAAAAACACAATCTGGTGCAATTTCGAGTTGTATTGCAAAAAACTCCACCGGGACACAGCTCATTTGCAATCCTACATTTTTTCCGAATTGGCAGTTGATGGATCGCTGCAACAACATGGCCGTTTGAAACTCAATGGAAAATATCTTCCACAACAGATTGAGGCAGTGGTTCGGAAATACATCGTAGAATATGTACAATGCGGATTGTGCAAGGCATCTGATACTGTACTCACTCGCAATTCCGCGACCCGGTTATTTGGTTTACGCTGTAATAAATGTCAGTCAGATCGCACGGTGGCACCTATTCGCTCTGGTTTTCATGCGACAAATCGATCAGATCGCAGAAAGCAAAAACAAAAAGCTTAAGCCGATTTCTTTCTCTTCTTTTTTTGTCATCGTTTATGTCATCTGTGTTTGTCTTTAACATCCCCATTTTTTTTTAAACACGAAATGAAAGGCATGAAAGCGCGCACATAGAAGAGATTTGGGGGCGCGAACATTTCAGAAGAAAACAAGGATGCTGCTCTCTCCTGGTTATCTCGGCGATGATACTCTTCGGAGGTCGTGTTGCAACGAAGGTGGATTATCAAAAGAACGCGTCGAAAAGTCGGGGTATTTCATGTGCAAGTCCCCTGCTTCTGGTTTTCCAACGAAAATCCCTTCCGTATGTGAACCGGTTTTTGTCGAAACGAGCCATCCCAAAGAACAACGCAAACAACACAACCAATATGTACTGACGCTTGTTCTGCTCATCCAAAACAAACTCTTACAGATCCCACGAATCACGCGTGGGTCTTTGTTCGATGTCCCGATCGAACTGCTTCATGATCCGTTGTTCCACAAACGGATATTATTATTTGCACGACATAATCATCAACCGTTACCGTTTCGGTTCGTCCTTCCCGATGTTGTTCAAAAAAGCTGGACACTTCATGTCGTTTCTTGTTACAACAGGCAAGCGGGACCTCAGTATGCAAATGTAACAGATCGATTGCATCCTGATCAATTGGTCTGGATACGACGTGTCACCAAACGAACATTGAAAGAAATCTTTGAATCGTTGTATGATCCTCTGCCGTTAAGCGACAAACTGTACAAATTAGGCAAGAAATTCGTTGAATGGCGTTTGTTAAACAAATCCAAATCCAATGATGTCCCAACGAAAATCGACGAATGGCGTTTGTTAAACAAACACAAATCCAATGCTGTCCCAACGAAAATCGAGCTTTCTGAACAAAAACGAACAAAACGTAGCGATCCGAGGAACGCACCGAGGCTCATCGCATCGTCTCGTCCATTTCCGATTCGTGCTGTCGCTGTTCAACGGCGATCCGAACCCGAGGCAGATAACCCAAAACGTGACAAAAAAGAAGAGAAAGAAGAGAAAGAAAAGAAAGAAAAGAAAGAAAAGAAACAAGACGACGATGATAAGAACGAGACCGGGCGACATGCAGCCTCCTATTGCAACGTCAACAACAGACAATCCGTTACGGAACGCAATGGGCAAAACTTTGTTGTTCCTTCGAGCCAAGCTGCACCACGACCAGCGGTTTCGATTCAACGGATACAAACGAATACACAAACGATTCCGATACGAACGATTCCGATACAAACGATTCCGATACAAACGATTCCGATACAAACGATTCCATTAGAAACAGCCCCAATCCACAATCCGATGCCTTTAAGTCGAACTGTAACGAGACGAATCTACGGTCCTGGGTCGACAATCACCGATCTCAACATGGAGAAACATAGAATGCCGAGTGCGCATCGCGAATCCCGCTCGATTTTGCACCCGAACGCGATGGGTATTGTCTGTTTTCGGTTTGCACGATGTATGGTCGTTCAAACACCCATCCGCATTCACATCTTTCCATGCAAACCGCCACCACCCCAGAAGTTTATCTTTGTTCGACGCCAATATACCAATGACCACAAACAAACACCAACACCAACACCATGGCGCCATCAAAAACAACCTGCGATCTTTTTTCCACTGGCTCGGGAATTGGCATCATTCAAACGCATCTGGAATCCGGAATGGTGTCATTGGTTTTCGTTTCATGACAAGAAAGTTGGTCGTTGTTTTGCAGACAAATCTGGACTGTGGCAAATTCGAGGCCCGCGTCAATTTTATGACAGTGGCCCATTTGCGTCATCTTTTGTGAAGCTTTCCATACCTCGTCATATGCCTGGTATGATGGCCCCTCTGCCACCCATTGTGAAATTGATTCCGAACCACCAAGTGAAATCACGTTGGGTGACATTGATCGAAACCAATGGGTCTCCCCAGCATTTTGCTGGATGCATTATAAATCGCGAAAGACAACTGTATCCATCGTATCAATCCGTGAACATTTCTGTTGTCGATTCAAAGACCATAATCGTTAACGCGCGAGCGAGTTTGATGGATTATTTGCCGAAAAACGAGTACAATCACTGGTGGTCTGTCCATCTTCCTAACGAATTGCAAAAAGCCATTAAACGGTTTCAGTTCAATGAAAACACCGAGTTACCTCATGCATACCAGTACCAACGACACTCAGAGCCGATAATGTTGCTGGCTAAAATGGTGAGTGTGGCAAAATGGTATTGTGAGCATCGACCTGCTGGTATACGCCCGTTTCGTGAAGATCTAATGCAACTTCAACGCCTGCTCGCTGTGGATATGTGGCAAGAGCAAAAAATGATATACGATATAACGCATCGTAATGCTTTATCGTGCGCATCATCCGTTTTAAAACAGTATTGTGGCTGCCGAGAACGGATCACCACATTTCATCGCGGAATACACGATACGTGGACAGTGTTGCAAACGATTCAAGGCCGTGAAGAACTTCTCTATTTCGAATACGGACCAGGCAATTCGAAAATGAAGTATACGAAACTGACCGATGTCTCAAAACCAAGCAAAGCCGACGAAACGCAAGGCAAATCAAAGATTTCTGTTCAGGAAAACGGGAAAACAGTATTTGAATCCAACGATGGAAAAGTGACGAAAGACGAGCGCGAACGCGAAAAGCAAATTGTGTTGGCAAAAGAAAAGGCAAAAAAGATGAAACTACCGCCGGGTCGAATTGCGTACAAGATTGCGTTGTACGTATCCGATTATGTGCCCATCAAAGTCCATGAGTGTCTTTCCTTGTTATCCACTGTAACGCTGTTTACGAAGGAAACGCAACGCCTCATTATCGATTATCTCGGTGGATCGCTTCCCTATCAGAAACGACCTACTATCATGTCATTGCCAGAGAAAGTATTGGCGCAAATTCCCTTTCGCGACAAACTGGTCTTGCGCGATGATCACAAACGTGAAGATACGCGATGGTGCATCGTCAAACTCATCATTCCGGATGACGCAAAAGTCACCAAACCGGATTTCCAAAATGATATTTTCCTACATCCACGGAAAATGCGATCGGACAAAGCGTTTGTAGCGGGGCTCGAGGAACCGATTCCCACCATCTCAAACTTACCTGACGTCCCGTTACAAGATGGTTTGGTGACAAGCTGTTTTTCCGCGTTTCATAACCCACCAATTCATTATGTCGTCGATACCACGGTTCATGCGGTTGGTTTTAACTCGGATGTTAAGGAAGAGTGTGCCGGAGGAATTCATTTTCATTGGAGTCGTGACCATGCATTGTGGTGGATCGATCAAACCCGACGCCTTGGCCCGCAACTCTGGCAACGCCCGGAACCACCTGCTCCTTTTGTAATCAAAGAAAGCAAAGAAAAGAAGGAACACAAACAAGAAAATCAAGACAAAAGGACGGAGGAAACGGTACAACAGCAGTATAATGAAAAGCAGCTGGTTGGTGTCTTTGACGCCAGGCAACTTTTGCAGCCGTCCTCTCAGGATGTTATGGATGCGTTGCGTGTCTCACATTCAAAAAACGCAGCTGGTGTTGTGGTGGATGCGAAAGACGAAAAAGAAGCAAAAGAAACAAAAGAAATGAAGGATGCAAAGGAAACGAAAGACGCAAAACAAAATGCGTCGGAAGCTACACAGCAAACAAACGCACAAAACAAACATCAAATGCCGGCTTCTCCGAAAAAAATTGAATTCATGCCTATGGGTGTTGTGACGACTCAGAACAAACGTGGCACAGTTGCTGCAAATGAATCGGTGTACAACATTGACAATGTGTCGGATGACGATGATGAGAATGAAACCTAAATAGCCCGTGTTTGTTGTTGTTTTTTTTTTGCTTCCCCCGTACAACAGTCTCTACGTACCAATACACAATCAAGATAAAAGACAGGATACTTTGTTCGAGAAAGGAGCACAGTATGTTAACAAGTAAACTGAATTATCTGAGCACGAATGTGGTCGCTCTTTAGATTCTCGTTTGGAGCTCCCAGTACAAGTGGGACCTTGAAACAATAGGTCGCGATCTGCCCAAACACTTCGGTGGGAGCCGAGTAGAACACATCAACAAAGTCTGCTGTGGTGCGCGCCTCATAGTTTTCAAAAGGCTTCATCTTCGCTTCTTTGTGATGGATCCCTCTCACGAGCTCTGGCGTCAACGCCAAAACTTCATCGCAGCCAAATTCAAGGAAAAGCGAGTCTTGAGTGTTTCGTTCTTTCCAGGCCAACACATAAACGCGCTGAATCCACGAGTCGGACTGGCCATTCACCATCTTCTTTAACAACTCGGAGGAGTTGGACGCACGTTCGCAGTAACAGCGAACCTTCGACGTCTCCGCTGCCATGTCTACAGGAAGATCGTCGACACACAAAACAGAGGCAGACAAAGGAGTTTGTGAGTGACACAGAGGCAGACAAAGGAGTTTGTGAGTGACACAGAGGCAAACAAAACGGAAAGAAAAATTTTGTGCAATTTTTTGTGGTTTTTTCTGCAAAAATTGGTTACCGTATTGTTTCCCCCGTGCTGATGTTGATGATGTGTGTGTATGTGTCTTTGAAAAGAACACGATGAATGGTGTAAAGAAGCCGCTCGGTGGCGAAAACAAAGGCGACGCTCTTCTTCGTGTTCAAGCGGAGAAGTTGAAGGCGGTTATTCATTCTGAGTGGGGCACATCGATGGATAACGCACAAAAACTGTACGAGTGGGACTGGACGGCGTGGGTGTCTTCCGTCACAGCACAACAGAACAGCATCGACTCGATGCCAGTCGAAATTAAAGGCTGGCTTCTCTGTGGCTTTGCCATGGGGTCGTTATCGTCATCTTCTGTAGAAACGAAAGCCACCTGTTTTGATGGTTTCGTTCGCCACAAACATTGGATACTGGAATCTGGTACCGAACACTGGTGTATGGGTGGTCACATGTGCATGTTCATTCTCATATGCATCGATCAAAGCATAAAGAACATCTCGCCGAGCAGCAATATGCCGATTTTGAAGGGATTGGATGACATGTTAACGTCCATTCTTTGCACTGCTGCCATCACGGCTTATCCCGAAAAGTCGCATCAACTTTTGGGAAGATCCTATGTACAGCAGTCCAAAACATGGCACGATCGTATGGCCTTGTTTTTGGCGCTCTTACAAGAGCAGGATGAGAAAGACGACAAACAGATGACAGAAGAGGATATGGAGGATATGACGGCCGTTGAAGCGTGTATCTTCTTTCATCTTCAGTTCATGGGATCACAATCTGCTTGTTGGGCATTTGTTGTTCTGTTGAATAAGTGGACATCGTTCATCGCCGTTAAGGAAGATGAACATCAGCACAAAGACATGCTCGACGTGGTCACATGCGGCAGTAGGTTTCATCTCGATTATGATCAAACAGATTCGCATCCCAAAACAGGCGGCGACGCAGAAGCTGAGGCAAAAGACAAGGATGACACATCAAACAACAAAGACGTGGTGAAAACGTGGCAACAATTGAAATTCGTTCGAATTTCTCTTCGTTGCGAATTGACAATTGGATCTCAATATTCAAAAGCAAAAGAACAAAAGGAACAAAAAGAACAAAAAGAAGAAAAAGAAGAACAACAAAAGCAACGGCCTGTAGATCACGTAACAGAAGAAGGCGGAGCACAAGCCATGATGGATGATGACCATGGAAAAGAACAACAAACAAAGGAAGGGAAAACAGACGAAACCGATGACGTCGTTGAAGAAAAAGCAACCGAAAGCAAAGTTCCGCTCTTCAATTCCATACACATCCGAAATCTTATGGGTGATGATAAATCACTCTTGTTGCACGGAAACCCGAAACTCAAAACGGCCGTGCATACGGACGAATCTTTTTCGACGCTGTTCAAGCAGGCCTTTGACACAGCAAAATCAATCGAAGACAAACACGCTGTGATGCGTGCGTTGGCGCGGCCACTTCTCCTTCCGTTTGGCAATGTTCGTCAGCCCATCTTTGGTTATCTCGAAACCCAAGAAGATCGTAAACCCATCATGGACGCGCTTATGCACGTATCATACCAACAGAAGCAAAATGTGCCATTGAGCGGCGCATTTTGGTCGATGTTGGTTTGGATGACCATTTCTGAGCTCTCTGACCTCACGACTTATTCGAAGACGTCAGAATTGCTGTCTCAAATGACCGAACAGGCATTTCAACTCGATTCGTCTTGGTGGCATGATCAACCCGGGGGTAAACCCGGGGGTAAACCAGTGGGTAAAGATCTATCTGATCCACTCGGTGCATTCTTCGAATGCCCTGGATGGCTGAATTATGTCATCCAGCGACTTTGCGATGTTGGTGCAAAAGCAGAAAGAACCGAATACGTTGTACTATCGATCAATTCGATTTTACGGATTCTGTTTTTGCCGCTGATGCGTGCCTTTTTCGTCAACAAAAAGAAAGTACCGACGATCATTGGCCTGTTGGATGCGATGCATTTAAAGAAGAATATCGAAGGCTCCCCGGTGACGATACAACGCATTACAGAGGCTATGGATTTCGCGATGGGTACATCTGTTCATGTACTGAAGGACTGGTTTAACACAAAAAACTTTAAAAAAGCAAGCTTGGAATTGCGTAACCACGCTTCGGCTGACAAGAAGAACGAGAAAGTGATGATGGACAATTTGGTTGAAACGTTTCAAAAACTGATTGAATTCATCAACAGCGACGATCGCAAGAAGAATGTCGAGAGTCTCATTCCGGTGGATGTACTGTATGGAGGAACGCAGAAAAAAGTCTTCTGGAAGACATTGGTGTTGGACAATGACATTCGCGCATACGCTTATCGTATGTCCCCATGTGACAAAAGCACTGAAAACAAAATTATGAATGAACTGGAAGACGCTATGATATGGATCGAACGAATGGGTCATCATAAGCGCATACCTGCTGTGGCTGAATTGCTCAGCAAAAAGACATCGCCACCTGAAGTGCATCAAACACGACAACAACAACAACGACGAGAAACAACATCACAACAGGTGCAAGCAGATGCCATACGAGCCGCTGCTGCTCGTTCCAAAGCGGAGGAGAGTACTGGTTCGTCTTCTGCAAAAGGAAGCGGTTCGTCTTATTCAAAAGGAAGCGGTTCGTCTTCCAAGACTACCCCTTCCGCTCCGAGAACGCTTGTTATCACTATGACGAATAAGCGACGCCGATAAACCTCCTCTTTTCTTTTCTCTTTGTCTCTCTTTCTGTTGTCTCTATGAAAAAAAAGAGAAACTTTGACGCTTAACCGCAGGCTTGTCGTTAATATTGTGTTTGGACAAGGAAAGAAAAACAATGAAAGTGATTGTAGTTCAGTGGTAGAATGTCCGCCTTCCAAGCGGGAGACCCGAGTTCAATTCCCGGCAATCGCATTATTTTTTTTTGTTCAAAGGTTTTCATGTTGTGGTATGTGCAACAGAAACAAAAGAAACACAGATGCACATTACAAAAAAATCACAAGCAAAATCACTTGACATGTACGCGACCCTTTACAATCACTGTCGGTGCACTGTCTTTGAACATGGAGGCGATCAGTGCAGGGTATACGGAGGATTCAATTGTCATTTGTCCGACTTTTTGAGGACACTTGACATACAGAAAAAAATCGTCACGATACGCATCACCAGGAATTCCCGACACCAATTCAATGCGTGGCTCTGAATTGAGACAGACCCAGCAAAATGTCATCACGCTCAAAGCAAACGTTTTCCATTCTTCTGTTTGCAAAAGAACTTTGATTTTTGAGTCCTTATCAGACATTATCATCTCTAAAAACGGCGCAAAGGACATCGATGGATCTAAATCATACACTTGCCGATGGCAATAGGTAATGGCCGGGAGAAGTTTTTTGATGTGGTTTTGATCCAGTGGTTTGCTGTCTTCTTTTTTATATAACGACGACGACAATAAGAAACGGGCCATCTGTTCAACAGAATCGTGCAATCGTCTCTGCATGTGAATGTTACATTCCGTAACAAACTCGTTGAATACAATCTTCTTGTCTTCTTTCATCAGAGCGTCAAACTTGCAAAGTAACGCCATATACTGCGTCTTTTGCTGATTAACACCAGGGAAACGTAGACATTGTTTTGCATCGTTTCGTTCGTAGGCTTCAATTAATGATAGTCGATCATTGGCCAGTTTTGTTAATGACACAACTTGTTGTTGCAACTGTTGGTTGCAACAACGCAGTTGCAAGATTTGTGGCGAAGAAAGAAAACCCAGGGGTAAACCCAGGGGTAAAATGTGATTGCATAGAAGAGAAGAAGGAGAACGATCCTGTTTGATATCTTTTACATTGGAAGAGTTCGGCTTCACGTTGGATACGTTGGAAGAGTTCGGCTTCACGTTGGATACGTTGGAAGAGAGAGACTTCCCGCTGCAAGAAACATCATGCACGTTGGAAGTCATTCGTTTTACTTGCCTTTGGTGTTCCTGTGTTGTTTTGTTGTTTTTTCCCCTCAAGCAAAAACTTTCGCGTGCTCAATTTTCATCCATCAAGCCAAAACACATCCACAAGAACAAGAACATGGAACTCACATCTGTCCACGTCCAACCAAAGCTATCGCCTGAATACAAGAGGCCACACTATCCTGATTGGTTTGAGGCCAAGATCAAAACACAACCACAAGACTTACACGAAGCACACAAACAAATGTTCGGTATCACCCGTGCGGCCATCAACGACAAATTTGAAAATAGTATGTCTTGTTTTTTTTGTTATTGGTTCATTGTTGCATGCGTTTACATTGCTTTCATCATTGCGGTCAGTACGTTATGGTCTCGTTTTTGGCACGAAAACGAATGGGATTCATTTCCGTTGTATCCTCAACAACATCTTCCGATTTATCTAACACAAGGTGCCGAACAAACCGGTGTTACATCCTTTCAAACAGCACTTTATACGGATCACACAGTTTACAGAATCACTTATGAATACATGAACGGAAACACGAACACGCAGGTAAATCACTCCATGAAGTTGTACCAGTTCATCAATCCGCCACCAGTCTTTACGGTGTCCCCAAATCAGATTCACTACAGGGAAACAATGGATATAGCCATCTCGTACAAAAACAGCTTTAACAAGATGTTACGGTTGGTGAACGGTTCTGTGTTAAATGTTCAAACCGACTGTGCGAACCAACAAGTCTTTTCTCTCTGCTATCAATCAAGTGCATTATCCGGTCGTTATGGAAAGAACAAAGCAGATCCAACATGCACCCAATACGTTCGCTCCTATAACAACAACCTTATTATTCCTGATGGCGGAACGATTGAGCACACGAACAACTTCGACATGACGTGGATGTCTCCGTCTGAAGACAGTGTGGAATGTCGCATTCAATTATCATACGCCTTTCAGCAATATGACCTTCAGCAAGGTTTAGAACTGACACATTACGAAGCATCAGCCTCATTGGGCCGATATCTAGTATTAGTAAATCCGATGACGGACGACATTCAAGTCGGTTTTTCGTATCGCGTTCATATGAACTGGATCTGGACATCCCCGGGCGTGTGGTTTGGTGGCGGCTTCGTCTTGATGATTATGCTTCATCTCATCATTCATGTTTGTTATGTATGTTCAATGCTTGAAGAGCGTCAAGACATTTTAAGGGAAAATTGGATTCTTTACGTTTCACCAGATGAACAAAATCCGAAATGTTGCAGCTTTTGCTGTGGTCAGCCGCTCTTGCAACACATTGATGTGTAAATCATCTTTGTTCTCTTGTTTTTGTTTGTTGTCATTTATTTTCACGTAACACTGCTGTCAGCTTGGATGTTTCCTCAGTGATCGCTATATGGTAATAGCTATCACATCCGGATCCAATCCAGTGGTCGGCTAGACGATTAATTTTAGTAATGATGTCATCACAACTGCGCAGAGTGTTTTGCGAAAGTCTGTCATGTTTTGCGATGTCGTTTTGTAATTCTTTTAATCGTTCTTCGTGTACGACAATGTCGTTTTGCAATTGTGTTAATCGTTGTTGTGCGGTATCCACTTTGTATTCTTGTTTTTGTTCATTCAAGCATTGTAAGCGTTCGTTCAGTTTTCGTTCGACAAGAGCATCAATAAGTTGTTGTTGATAGCACTGGGTTTGTTCTAAAATGTTTTTGACGTCGTTGTTGTTCTTGTTGTTCTTGTTGCACGGGGCTGACATTTTTTGTGTGTTATGAAGAAAAAAGTGAGAAAAAAGTGAACGGAATCATGGCTCAAAAAAAAGACGCAGTGTTTTGTTCATTCAATGAAATGTACGTCGTTTGAAGTAAGGAGAAGCAAAGTGAGGACAGTATAATCATGTATTTGTTAATTACCAATACACCGAAAACGAAAACAAATTGGGTTTCACCGAAAATAACCGTTTACAAGCGCGGTACGACGCCATTTGAAGCTTGGTGGTACGCCAGTCCTTCTCTTCATAAACTCAAACGGATTCGAGAAGAACTCCGTCGCCTGAATAAACACGCGTCACCGCCAATTCGCACGCGAATTCGAAGCGTTAACGCAATTCCCAGAACATATTCTTAGTCGGAAACATTTTAGCGAAGCGTGATGCTTTCTGTTTGTTTTTCTTGGTTGTCATAATCTTTTGCTCCCAGCGTGTATCTTGTCAACATGAAAAGAAAGTTATTTTTCATGAGTAGATTGGAGCACAGCATTTTTCCAATGCCCTCTTGAAACCACCGTACACCATGTTTTGCGTTGAGAACAAACTTTTCTTCCGTTCCATAACGTTCAGAAACCCATTGATGCCAATATGTGCGAATGACGCGACAGGTCAGATAGTGTAACATAGCAACGTAGTGCCATGGATGACCATATGGAATCGAATTCTGTGGAAACATGAAGAGGCTGCGACATTTTTTTGCGAAGGGATCGACAACCGCGCTTTGTTGAACAAGAGTCCAAACTAAAGTATTTTGTTGAAGATCATCGAACCACGCCTTCCACAAGCTTAACGGGTGTTCTCGTATCACATCAAGAACCAAGTCGTCAGCGCCAAACATGAATTTTAAAATATCCAACAGTGTAACATACCATGCATAACGCAACGGCATCATCCGACTTCGGATCGGAATGTTTACATCATTTACCAGAGGTGTCCATGAACATCCATTTAGATGTTCCGACAACACATTTCGCTGCTCGTAAAATGCAGCTAATGCAATTGGTAAAGCAAGTCTCTGTGCAGTTTTTTCTTCCAACGACGAGCAAGAAACACATGATGCGAGGCCGAGTTTTCGTTTGACGTGTAATATACATATCGGCGGGACCGCAGCAATATCAGCATCTCTCACCATCGAAAACCCGCTCTTACACGTTCGACCGAACGCGATGCACATATTCGATGTAAAATACGCATTGATGAGATGATGCCGTATCGGTCCCTGGAGCCGAAACAGGATACCACCATCGTGTTGCATAGTTTTTGCGTGTACTAACAAAAAAGAAATATATTGTTTTTTTTCGTTAAACAAAAAGAAACGAAAACAAACACGGATTTCAGAAACACGACAATGCGTTCACGATCTCAGCTTGCGTTGGACACTGTGTAGTCAACCCATGGGTAAACTGAAATACCATGTCGATGATGTCATACAGTAATGTCGTAAGGACTTGGATATCTTTTTTCAGTCTGTCATGGATTTCGTAGCCATTATTTTTACCGACGTCGATGTCGTTCAAAAAGTATGTCTTGATGGCACGCCCTTGCTGATATTGAATTTTCATACCTTGAAGATGACCACGTACATTTCGATAATAAGAGGACAGGACTTTTTGTTCGTCTCTCATGTAGATAACAGTTTCTAATCGTTTGGTTTTGGGAAGACGAACCAATGCAGAAAACAAATCCGCTCCAGTCCCACCCAGCTCTTTTAGAGAGAGAACAAGTCGTTCATGAACATAAAACAAAAGCACAGACTTTCCGTGCGTCACGCGAATGGGACCGATCAATGGGATCACGGAAAAACGTTCAGTTCGTTCTGTAATGATATAGCTTGCAATCTGGGTTCCATCAATAATCACTGGAAAAAGTGGTTTGGGCAATCGGTCTCGCCAGAACCAAGCCATCGCCATTTCAGATGGAAAACAAATTTTTTTATTATATCTTTGGGGCCATCAAAACATTTTCAAATTTTGCTGTCTTTTCGAATCAGGCCAATTCGTTGGCATGCCAAGCATGCACAAAACAGGCGAACCGCGCATAAGACGTCATGTCAATGCGACATGCTTTATTTACGAATTCGATAAGTGGCTCTCTCGAAGCGGTCAGATCACATGCATTCCTCGTTTCCCCCAGCGGCTGCAACGCATTCTAACAAAGCATTTCGGCATGACTCTTACCATGGATCGCATGCTCAGCTCATCAACCGTTAAACTCTTCCATGACGAAAACTTGACGTCGGCAGTTCACTCATTAGTTTCAAACGACCTGAAGCCAACATTGGGATCCAATACGAAGATGTTAAACGTTTACACACCGGCCAAGGAAGTTATCTGCTCCATCTTCGTGACAAATCCTTCCTCAGCGATCGTGGTCACACCACCGCATGTCCAAGATTGGAATGAATGGATTTGTTGGACTGATTCGCACCAATACACCCCCGTGGCAACGTTTATATCGTGTTCTCCATTAGATGATTACGTCAAAATGTATGCCGCATGTGCGGGCACGTCTTTACAAAAACAACAACATATCATGCATAAAGAATATAAGGTCAATGCCTTGGGCACCACGATAGACATCCAGGTTCCTCTACCTCTTGAAACTTCTTTTTTCGACCATGGTCAAGATGGTGTTGAACAAGAACTCACGTTGCGCAAACAACAATGGCGCACATTATGGATTCGATCTAACTTTTGTCGGTGCCTGTTTCGCGGACATAGCCCCGTGGTTTTGGCGCGATGCCCATTTCTCAGTGAAGAAGAACAACTTCAACACAATGTTGTGGCGGATTTGGAATTGGCAAATCATAAAGGATGGACGCTGCAGTCATCCCCGCCTCACACGTACATTATGGGGCGCGTTGTCCCACTGACAAAAGATGAGTGGGCCGGATATCCGTGCGAGTGCGTGGCACCTCAACTTACTATTCTTGTTCCGGCGCGGTACATGCATTGGAACACAAAAAAAGAGAAAAGTACAAAACGACAACATCGTTTAAAACCAAAGCATCAGCCACTTACGAAAATGGTGTCATGCAATATCGAATATGAATTCAACGATGCATTTAACGTGAATTTTCGTTGTCAGCACGGATGTGAGCTCGAATCAAAAACCGATCACACAATAGAGGTCCCATCGATGCCCGTCATCACATCAAAAGCAATGAAATCGGATTGCGAACAGAACAGAACTACGATGACCAGACACATAACGGTCGACACTGTTCGTAAAAAATCGAAGTTTTGGAACGGATTTCATCTCGCGAACCAAAAAGGAAATTGGGGGCCATTCCGTGGACCGAGTTTATCTCGTTACGATGGTGTTGTTCTCAACAAAAACATCGTTTCTACGATAAAAATTTTGTCAGCGATCGATAAGAAACGCGATCTTTCTTTGTACGAGTATCGTCGACTGGAGACCGCGTATCGAATCGAAAATGCCGAGGTCGCGAACGTCATTGTCGATGATTCACAAATCAGATGCAGCGGATCGGAGCACAAAGAAAGTGTTCGTACACGTGTCATACAAAGCGGAACGATGAAGAAAATGATGCGGGTTCTATACAAATCCATGCAGGAAGCCGTTCAAGTCAATTGTTTACAACCCGAGGGGTTTATGAACACTCCAAGTGGTGGGAAAAACGGCAAACAATGCATGGATAAGAAGGATACACAAAAAGCCGATGATTCAGCATCTGCAAAAAAACATCATACTGTGTCCGCTTCAAGTACTACTAAATCAACAACTCCTCCTGCTGCAGCAAGAAAAGAAGAAAACGAAAAGGCAGGAGGACACCCGGTAACAGAAAAAGTGGAGAAGAACATCACATCTTCAGAAAGAACCGCTAAATGGACATTTGGATGGAAGGCGTGCAAATTACTGCCGTTTTATCACCTTTCGTTTAATTTATGGTCCCCATATTTAAGTGGTCTTCATGCGGGGCTGGACGTGCGAGAAGTACAACATCTGGTGTATGACTACATTGGAGCACCACCAACTCCATCGTGTTCACATGCAGTCTTTGCAGGTGCTGGCAACATCGTGCAGTGGCATTGTCCGAAACGCCACGAGATGAAAAAAAACGAGAACAAGGAAAGCGCAAGCGGTGACATGTGTGCGCTATGCAAACGACCGAAAAAGGGAGCGGGAAAACCGGAACCAGACTCCTGGTTGCTCTGCCCCGTGTGCCGTTTCCAAGTATGTGAATCCTGCACAATTACTCAAGGCAATTTGCAACATAATATGCGACAAGTGGACCAAAAAGATCAATCAAATCAAACTGCAGTGGATCAGAAAGAACAAAAACAAGTTAAAGAGAACAAAGAAAACCACCTCCAATCTGCCGCGGCGGCTGGTGCGGGTGCCGGTGTAAAAGAAACCAACGTCCGCATTGTGCAATTTCCTGTTCAGATTAATTATACACGCGATAGTTGGTACATCGTCAAATTGGCAATTCCTCCTGGTTCTCGCGTCCACTTACCGATGGAAAAGCCTTATATTGGGTCGCGTCGCAAATGTCGTACGGAAAAAGCTGTTGTCATAGACATCCAAGCCCCGATTCTTGACCGTCAAGTGTCACTTATTTCGGACGGGTATTACGATGCGATCACCGCGGTTTATCCGGGCGCAAAAACGATTTACACATATGGTGATGAAGCATCTCCTGATGGCTTCGACACCACTGATACACTGTGCGCCAAAGGAATACATTATTATGAAGAACACAATCGCCAATCGGCATTTGCGGAATGGATTCCTGGATTTGCTCATTTGCCTGATAATACGAACTATGTACCGGACAACTACGATGCAGATGTCAATGACAACTCCAATGCAGATGTCAATGACAACTCCAATGCGGACAATTTCCCTGATGCCGCGGATGCCGCATCCATACCAAATTCTGATTTTACGCCGATGGAAGCCGCTGGTCGAAAAACTTAAAAACTTCTCAAATTGTTTCTTGCTGTACCTACAACGAGATTACATCGAAAACAATGAGTTGGCACGAGCGGAGAGAGACGGAGGTGAACAACAAAAGGGCGCATGAGAATCCCAATGCAAACGTTGACATTTCATGTCACAATATTGAACGGACCAACATCGAGTGCAACGTTTCGTTTTCTTTTCTGTGTTATTGCAGAAAACGCATCCTTTGTGTAAGTACACAAGGCGCATACATTTTGCCGTTGGGTATACAGCACATAATTCTTCAAACGTTAACATGGGATACGTCGCCATCAGACCCAGTTTGCTTAGATACAAACCTTCACCGAGCCAGATCGCAGAGTGACACACCCGAACTTGAGTCTCCGTTTTAATAGTACGTGTTTCCAGAAATTCAATCGCCCATTCAAAAGGTTTTTGTTTTGACTTGGGCATGATAATGGAGCTGGCACTTTTGATGTCGATTGCGGAGCTTCGCTTGCAAACCAAACCAGACGGATGATTAAACAACAGCGTGTTCACAAAATCGATGCAATCGAGCCCCATTTGTTTATGAATTGGAAGAGAAAGGATTGTCAACAGAGATTTGGATTGAGACGGAGGGATAATATCATTGGGTTGAGACAAAAATAGCTTTGTAGATGCTGGAACAGCACATTCGACCGGAGTGGACATTTGCACCAACTTATACTCAACATTTCCACCCTTTTCTTTGTTTTTTATAATCGACAAATACACCTGTGGAACTTTGATGATGGTTGTTTTTAAAGAGATGCCCGATGCGACCACAACAGCGTCTGTCTCGTTTGATGAACCAATGGATGGAAACGATATAACTTCTGACGCTGAACGTTTCAAAAGCCAGTAGCTTTCCGTTCCGTTCTTTGCATCGCTGCTGCCCTTCGTATCAGAATCCATGCTCCGAAGAGCAGAATCCGTGCTGCTCTTCGTATCAGAATTCGTGCTGCTCTTCGTATCAGAATCCGTGCTCCGAAGAGCAGAATCCGTGCTGCCGTTCGTATCAGACATTTTTTTCCAATTTCGTAGAGCAAAAAGTACGACTCAGAAAATTCTCCTCTTTTTTTTGCAGTATTTTTTTTGTTAAAAAGAAAGCGATGTTTTGGTCCGCTCTTGGTTTACCCGCGGGTTTACCCTTGGGTTTACCCTTGGGTTTATCCCTTCTTATCGGTCTGTTCCACGCAGTCATATCGAACGCCATCGTGTTGAATCCGCAATTCATCCATGCCGCATTAACAAGTGATTTTGTAATGGACATCGCCAAAAAGAAATATGGTAGCTACTCTTGGATGTTGTGGATGGCTTTCTGCTGGGTGTTTGTTGAAGAATTTGTATTTCGTACACTATGGCCTTTTGCTGTCGAATGTATCATCAAAGAACAAGAACCCAACTACTTTCTTGCACACATCATCGGTAGCGTGGCGTTTGGTTTAGCACACAAATCCAATTCAGCGTTCCTACTTGGGCATACACAACTTGGGAACCAATGGAAATATCAAGTGCAATCCGTTTCCCATATGGTAACAACAGCATCTGTTGGGTACATACTATTTCCCCTATCGTATGCACAACGGGTGATCATTCATCAAATCTTCAATGCCATGGGAATGACTTACATGTTTATTGGTTGGGTTATCTATTGTTGGATTCAAGGTCCTTCATCCCTTATGCTTGCAGAACAATTACATATGACTGACCCAATACCAGGCGTTGCTCAGGCGAAAGTGGCGGAGCAAGAACGCAATCAAAAGGAGGTATCCGAATGCACGAAGTGCGGCGACCCCGCATGCCCGCGCGGTCAGACTCCTACTGTGGAGTGCATGTTCGTATCGGGTCCCAAACCCAAGCGTCTCATGATCATTCATAAAATCGATCAACCCACGAACGTGATGTGGGATTAAGACGCAGTATTACCAACCAAACGATGCGCCTATACAAAAGCAGTAGAAGCTACACACACAAAAGACACTCTATAACAGAAAATCCAAGACAACTTGTTGTAAAACTTTGATGTCCTGTAGCAGTCGTTGATTCTTCAACAGTTCTTGACACACTGTCCGTTTTGTATTGTAATGCGCTTTTATGATATCGTGACACATCCGAGATGAGACTGACTCTTCAACTGATCGTGATGTCACGTCAAGATCCGGGCGTGTCAGAAGAATGATCAGTGCGTCAGGTAAATTGAGAGTTGCGATCAAACGAAAAACAGTATAGTCCAACACACTTTCATTGATCAATGGGTCATTCATTAACAAAGATTTTTCATAATCGATACTTTTGTCGTACTTACATGCGTTCAAATAGGCATACCAAAAGGTTTCATTTTTGTCATTACGATTAAATATCCCATGGTAGAAGCGTAAGAAGCTGCTGTTTGTCAAAAATCTTTGCCAGCCATTGAGACATGCATCGCGGTATACGACAAGTGCTTCATTGAAGGCAGGACATTCAACGAATTTAGTAAGATACCAACTATTTAGCAAGACAGCCCGTGAAGGTTCCAACTCGATGATAAAGAATTTTGCTAACGATCTTATGTACGGAAATGAATTTGGAATCCGAAGACTTTGTGTCCCGAACACACGAAATGCTTGGACGATGTTCTTAAAATATGTTTTGTCTACATAGTTTAACATTATTTCTTGTGGAAAAGGTTGTGAACACTTTGATTCAAGATCAGCATAAGCAACCGCGCATCGATAATAACATTTCATAAAGTTTGCCTCTTGCGTGTTGCGCAGAAGAATGGCATCTTCGTCTTTTTTGGCTTGTTTTTCCTCCTTTTTGGTTTTGGTTGTGGCGGTTGCTTTTGATTCATCGTCCGCTTTCTTTCGTTTACCCGTGGGTTTACCCGTGGGTTTACGCGTCGGTTTGTTTTCCTTCGTTTCATCGTCAGTCTTCTTTCGTTTCACTTTTTGTACTTTCGTCTCTTCGTCGATTTGCTTTCGTTTGCCCATCACCACTATAATTTTTTGTGCGGCTTGATGTTTTTTTTTGTCGAAATCACATATGTTTTAGGCAAAAAAGTTCGATCGTCGCAATGGACACAAAAGAAGTACCCACGAAAGAACGAAACGATAATACAAAAAACGAGACGAAAGACACAGAGATCAACCAAGATCTTATAGCATTTATCATCGATTACTACAAAGGTTATTTCGAAACCGTTAATCTGGAGGTGAATGCAAACGAAATGCCATTTCGTTCTTGGGCGATCAAATCGATGTCTAATGTGCTCGCCGTTGCGGAAGAACTGAAAGAGGAAATTCTCACAATGAGATTGAATGGAACTTTTGGAATGAGGGACACAAACGATGATATAACGGACGAATTCGCACAATTGATATACGGTTATTCATTAAGTTTACTAAAGCAAATGCATTTTATTGGCAAGTTGTTTGACACCTTCAGTGAATACGGAAAAGACCCGCTACCAAATGGAGATTGCCTTTGTGGCTCGGCTTTGGATGACTATCTAAATAGACAGTTTGAATTGTTTGTCAAGCGATTTGTATTGTAGTTTTCTTATGCCACACGCAAATGTTCCTGTCATCTTAAAAAAAAACTTTTTCGGTTATGACAACCACGTTCAGCAACGAGGAACAAGCTGAAGCATTGGGGTTGTGTGAGCATCTATGGCCTGCTTTATCACAGAACATTCTCAGACGATTCCTTCACGATGATAAAATGAAAAATCAGGATGCTCTTCATTCTTGGAAAGCATCGATTGGGCAAACGGACTCGGACGGCATTAGTATCAATGAAGATTTACGCGAACGACGTAAAGACGAAGATGGTTCGCCCTTTTCTGACTTTTCTGACCTCTTAACGTCATTGTTATGGAGTGGTCTTTATATGTATCGAGAAAAACGAGATGCAGCGACGTGGTGCTTCGATTACCTGAACCAATTTGCGAGCAACCAATTTGCAAGCAAGGGTGCAAGCACATATGCGAGCACTTTTGCAAATAGTATCCTTTTTCGTGCACGACTCTGTATCGCTTGTGCACTTCTTCGCAATGGATTACAAAACGAACGTTTACAACGCGCCTTTGTTATGTTTGCATTGCAACATCCCGACTTGTGTTTGGCAATTTTAATATTGCATGATAAAGATAAAACGCTCTTTGAAGCCCCGTTGGATGTTAATAGGCCCTTCCGCGATCACACTGCTCTGCATGTGTGCGCATTTACCGGGCGTAGTCCACTGCTGATCAAAGAACTCATTCGTTATTGCCACGTTAAACACAATTCTGCATTAGTACAACGGTCGAAGCGTTACCCCTATCGATCAAGTTGTCGGTTGTGTTACGATTGGGTCGTTCAAGCAAAAAAGTACCTGCAAAGCCCACTTGAATATCGTTTCAAAGATTACATTTTGTTTGATCGTCCGATCGATGCCATCGTACAATGGTGGGCAGCCGAAAAAAGACCCAACACAAGATGCATTTACGCTCCATTAACACCCACATTTACTATTGCACACGAACTTGCACTCGAGTGTCTTGTGTTATTAATTCGTCAATGCAGCGACAACACATTCCCTCATGATGAAAAAAAAGCCGACGTGTCATTGGATTCCGGGTCTTTTGCATGGAGCTTTAAAACACCCGGGTCAGATATGATCACAAGTACCCTACGTGAACGATTGTTGACTTTCTGTGCAGAAACAGAAACAAAGTGTATGGACAAAACGGAAGAACAAAACCAATACATGCAACACATGTATATGGTCACTCAAAAGATTCGTCAAGAATTGCAAGATGTACGCAACAAAGCGATAAAGGAACGTGAAGAGTACTGCGATATTATTGTTGACAAAACAAGAGCAGTACATGGAATTCGGTCTCTTGGTTTATTGGTTGTTGGGTTTGTTTTTCCTCTTCTTAAGTAAAAGCTTAGCAGAAACTACAGCGCCACATATCGAAAATAATCTCAAACCAAAAGACGAGAAAGACCGTTTTGTTGTAAACGCATTGTACGATAAAAACGATGGGAAACACTACTTTGTCGTAAGATTTATTATCGACAATAAAGCGTTCGATCAAAAATTTGAGGCACCATCCTTCCCGATCACACAATGTCTTGTCGTTCCGAAACAGCAGTTTCCGTTTTTCAAACCAGAAACACCACAACAACAACCACAACAACGATCTTATGACGAGAAAGATGAAAAAGAAGTGCGAAGTGGTGGAATGCGTGTCAAGATGAAAACCATTGCTTTGTTGAACACAAAAATGTAAGTTAAGACGAGAAGACATTTGCAATTTGTTGAAAAGGGAGACGACAAGCGGGACATGTATTGTGTTGCTCTTTGTAGATTCTTTGAGTGCAATCATAACAAAGAACGAGATGTCTACAAGGCCAAACAATATGATTAGGTGGTTGATCAAGACAGATAATGCAACGTTGTTCTCGGTTTCGTGATTTTTGTGCTTGTTCTTGTTCTTCTTTGCTTTCATCACTTTCTTCCTTTTCGTTTTGTTCTCTTTCATCTCTTTCCACATTTTCCTCTGTAAGAGCGGCGTTGACGCAGACACAGATAAAAATGGCGATGATCACCAAAGCCACATAACTCGGTGTTTTATCCTTGTACACATCAACGATAATAATGAGTGGAATGACACATACGCCATACAGTGGGTTATGCTGACTCATGCTGATGACGGCTTCAGATTTACCCACGGGTTTACTTACGGGTTTTTTTCTGCTACTTTGGTGTACGCACAAAAAGATGCTGATCGAAAACGATCCCGTCGTTCTGTATACCCACCGATTCTTATCGGTGGGCACTGCGATTACCTACATGGAGCTGTTAACCTGTGTATTCCAAGGAACCTTTACATCCAAGTACTTCTTGCTACCATGTTGTGTCGACATCACGTTTGCCTTGGCCTTTTTCATTTGGTCGATACATAAAGCCACTCCTCCGCTTTGGCTTCACGTTACGCATTTGTGGCTTTTTATTGGTATTCTCGTCACCGTTATTACATTTGCATCATGGGGCCCATTATATCGGATTCAAACTATTGCGATATGGATTTTGTGCCGCATCACGGAATCAGAATGGGTTAATGATTCTCCACATCATGCGCTAAAAGCCTTTGAATGCAATCTTTTGGAAGTTGGGTTTTCTGATGTTGATATCGTTCGCTTGTTTGACAAAGCCGTATTCTTATCAAACGACCGGGTCCTTCAAAACAATCTTGTGTTGAACTCGAAGCAAGAAGGAGAACTGATTCGGGCGTTGGCTTACATGTACGCAGAAAATGAACAGCAATGCAACATGAAGAATCGGTGGCTCTTGTGCATCGTGGAACATCTTCATCCGAATGTATGGGATTGGAACGAACTTCGAACTTACCGGACCACAATCTCGAAGCAACCACTTCGATTTCCAGATTTTTTGTGGGCCGCACTTCATACTGGAAACAGTGGAGTTTGTTTTAATAATAATAAGATGGGAAATTCTGAATCGTCTGATCGTGGAGTTGTGAGTAAACCCTTGGGTAAACGTTGGGTAGTAGCAAATGAAGCATATCAAAGGTTGCAACACCAATATGAAATGCAAGTTGCTGCGTTAAAGGATTCGCAAAGGCTAGCTGAAGCCGCGAGACAAACCTTGCTTTTGCAACAACAGAAGAACGCAGAGCTGATAAGACAATTGCCTCGAGATGAGAAGAACATGTTAGTGATATCGAAATTGGAGGAGTTGAATACAAGGGCCGCGAAAGCGGCGCGTTTTGAAAGTGTGTATGTGAAGCAGAGATAGGTGAGATGAGATTGGTTTTGATTGTTGTTGTTTATGGGCGCATGAGCTTCTGTGCGTCAACCCACGGGTCAACCCACGGGTAAAGTATGCAATTCCAGTGATGGCAAACATCGAAAGCGAACATAATGCAAATGTGAATATGGATGAACGGACTGTAGTTGTTTTGACAAGGAAACCGTAGCTGTTTCTTGTTTCTATTGTAAACATTTTGTAGTATACACCACAAAAAAGATATGAATTGGTTGTTGTTAGTCTTGAGCGGTCTTAAGTATTATAAACAGGTTCGCTAGTGCCGTTGATACAAACACGAAAACAATCTTGAACGAATATGGACAGCCCGTTGGGGTGTTATGATTGGTTTTTGGTTGTTGTTTTGTCTTTGGCGGCCTTCGGTTTTCAAATAAGGCCCGTGCCAGTGAGAACAATCTCGAACGAATTTAGACAGAATGTTGAACGGTATCTGGGCTGTGATTGTGCTGTGATTGGTTTTGGTTGTTGTTTGTCTTGAGCCGATAAGAAGAATCAAGAACGAATTTGGACAGCCCGTTGATTGGTTTTTGATTGTTGTTGTTGAGCCACAGGCAAAACAAGCAGACCCGCAAGCAAGAACGACCGACTAGATGAGCACGTATCTGAAATGATGTCCATAATCGTTTGTAGGTGAGTGAAGACAATAGAACATGGATCCATTTGATAA